>Ga0134128_10002261_pt1 | contig 23973 bp, 22 predicted proteins | sample KB31754_FD_96462 | JGI IMG/M metagenome (GOLD analysis project Ga0134128, IMG submission 96462) | Terrestrial soil microbial communities with excess Nitrogen fertilizer from Kellogg Biological Station, Michigan, USA - KB3-175-4 | ecosystem: Environmental > Terrestrial > Soil > Unclassified ... | reverse complement strand
TCGGACGGGAGAGGGCCGGGGTGAGGTTTTTTAGTTAGCGAATATGGAACTTTCCGAACTCGCCACCGTTCTAGTCGCCCTCGGCTGTCCGCAGGAAAAATCGGCCGAGATGGCCGCGCAACTGGACAAGCGCGCGAAACAACTGGCCGTCGAAAAAAATCGCACCTACGACGAAGCCCTGGAACATCTCCTGAAACTGATGGCCCAAGGCTGGGCCGCCAACCAAAAAGGCCTGTGAATTTACGATTTACGATCTACGATTGGCGCGCCAATGATTGGTAGGGCGCGTCTCTCCGAGCGCGCCGCAATCAATCGCCAATCGGCATTCACCAATCCTAAATCAAATGATTTCGCCCTGGAAAAAAATCCGCTCCCGTCCGCTCGGTGACTTCCGCATCTTCACCGTCCGCGCCGACACCAAAATCTCCCCGCGCACCCAAAAGGAACACGATTTTTTCATCATCGATTCCGTCACGTGGGTGAACGTGATCGCCGTCACGCCCAACCAGGAGTTCGTGATGGTGGAACAATATCGCCACGGCTCGAACACCGTGGAACTGGAAATTCCCGGCGGCATGATGGACGCCAAAGACCCCTCGCCCGAATTCTGCGGCCAGCGCGAATTGCGCGAAGAAACCGGTTACGAAGGCACGAACGCGCGCGTCATCGGCGACGTTTGGGCCAACCCCGCCATCATGAGCAACCGCTGTTTCACCGTGCTCGTCGAAAACTGCCGCTGCGTCCACCCGCTGGAGTGGGACCACTCTGAAGAATTGGATACAAAACTGATCCCGCTCGCCGCAGCCCCCGCATTGGTCGCCTCGGGCAAAATCCGCCATCCCTACGTCGTCGTCGCGCTCTACCATTTCGATCTGCTGCGACGCGGACTGAAAGGCGCCTGACAATCGGAGCGCCGGTCTCCTGACTCGGCGCGAGTCGGAACGTCAATCACACCCCCTCTCGCATGGGCAAAAAACCCAGTTGCCCTCGAAACGCGGGGTGTATATATAAGCCTCAATATGAAAAAAACCTGTCGATTCTGGGGGATGCATATGGCAATCGCGGCGCTGATGTTGACATTCGCCGCGCGCGCCCATGCTGAATCACCGCGCGAAGAACTCGCGCATGCCTATGTCCTGCTGAAGATGGCCAAGCACGATTACGGCGGCCATAAAGCGACGGCGCTGCACGAAATCGAAGCGGCCGGCCACGAGTTGGGAATGAACCTTGAGGGCCGCGGCAACGAGCATGAACGGCAGATGAAATCCGATGAATTGGTTTCCGAAGCCGATCGCATGCTGCACGAAGCGCGTGACAAAATGGAGGACCGCGACCGCAAACGCGTGGCCAGACACCTGGAAGTCGCCATTCGCGAAGTGGACGCCGCCTTAAGAAAGCGATAGCATCGAATTCCTGTCATTTAGATTAGACTTCAACATTCGCCGGCGACGAATTGAACCATCGCCGGTGAATTTTTTTAAAGCGTTCCCAGGCTTTCGGCGTCATTTGCAGCCACGAACGCACACGAATGGACACTAATAAAATTCGTGTGCATTCGTGGTTTTGATCAGTTCTTTCCTTCGCGCACGCGATTTTTCCTGTCCTCCAACTCACTTTGAAGTTTCTTCCGCTCATCGGCCAATTGCCGCTGAAGCTGCTCCACTTGTTCCGCTTCGCCGCTCGCCATCGCTTTGTCGATCTCGCCTTTCAACGAAATTTCGCGCTCGGCAATTTTGGCCGCGTATTTGGAATCCAATTCCGCCAATTGCTTCTTCTGCTCCGCGGTCAATTTGATGCTTGGGGAGGTCTTATTCAGCCGCTCCATCGCAAGTTCGTAGGCGCTTTTCATATTTTAAAATGCGGCGCTCACAGAGCCGCCGCTACATTTTTTTCTTCCACGGCATATCCGGAAATTTTTCCGGCGTCTTGATCGTCTGCGGCGGCGGCTTCGCCATTTCCAAATCCGGATCGGCCTTCGGCGCCTCGCCCGGCTTGGTTTTGTCCGATTTCCACGACGCAATCCGCGCCTGCATCCCGTGATGTTCCGCGACGCTTTTATTTCCCGCCTTCATGTAGAATAGCGAAAGATTCGTATGAACCAACTGCTCGCTCGGCCTCAATTTTTCCGCTTTGTGCCCCTCAGCAATGGCCGCCGCGTAATCGCCCTTGCGATAATACGCCATGCCAAGCGAAAGCTGCGCGTCAAAGTACGACGGATCCGCCGCGAGAATAGCCTTCAGCTTTTCAATCGCGCGATCGTACTCCGCCGTGCTGAAATCGAACATCGCGTCGTCGTATTGTTCCTGTAGCGAAGCCATAAACTTTGACAACGAAAAGTTACCGCAGGATTATATTGTTGCGCAAATGTGAAACGTGATGTCTAAAACGTAAAACGTGAAACGTGAATCCGGCGCAACGCGTATTGCCGAATTCACGTTTTACGTTTCACGTTTTACCATGTCTTCGCCAATTAAACTGATTTCAACCGATTTCGACGGAACCATTTTCGCCGAGTTCGAAAATCCGCCGATTCCCGAGCCGCTCCTCCAACTCATCGCCGATTTGCAAAAGCGCGGCGCCAAATGGGTCATCAACACCGGCCGCGAAATGGCCAGCCTCATGGAATCTCTCGGCCGCGCGGAAATTCCCATCGAGCCGGATTTTCTCGTGCTCGTGGAACGCGAGATTCACTGCCACGACGGCGTGCGTTACGTCGGTCTCGATCCATGGAATTACGAATGCATGCGCTCGCACGAGGAATTGTTCACGCGCATCCTGCCCGATCTCCCAAAACTCATCGATTGGATCAACGCCCGTTTCCACGCCACCGTTTACGAGGACCCGTATTCGCCCTTTTGCCTGATCGCCGGCAACAAAACCGACGCCGAAGTCATCAATCAATATCTCGAGGAATATTGCCGCGGCATTCCCAACCTCACCGTCGTGCGCAACGATGTCTACGCCCGCTTCAGTCACGTGGCCTACAATAAAGGCGCGGCCCTCGCGGAATTGACCCGCCGCCTAAAGCTGGGCCCCGCGCAAGTTTTCGCCGCCGGCGATCATTGGAACGACCTCCCCATGCTCTCGCGCGAATTCGCGCATTCACTGGCCAGCCCGTCGAACGCCATCGAACCCGTGAAAGACCTCGTGCGCCGCCAAGGCGGCATCGTCAGCGAACTCCCACATGGATTCGGCACCGCCGAAGCACTGCGGCATTACCTGCAAAGAGCCTCCGGGTGAGAATACAAGGCTCACGTAGCGCAGGCGTCCCGCCTGCGAATTCTGTGCCGTTCCGGCACCAGGAACAAGGGTCACTTAATTATCCTTAAGTATCTGGCGGCGAGACGCCGCCGACACTCGCAGCCGGGACGGACTGCGCTACACTCAAATTTGCGGCGGCTTGGGTGAGAATACCCATTGATAGTGGCCTTTCCCTAAATAAACCGCCCTAATGAACAAATTTCGCTTTCCTCAAATGTGCGGCGAAATACATGTAAATGACTAACAATCAATAAGATATACTTTTACATTAGAAATTGACACGTTCCGCCGCAGTGATAGTGTTTCATGGCAACGGTGTTCTTGCCGATAATTCCTCAACGGCATTGGCCCTTTTGCAGAAATTTAATTGATTATCAGGCACTTTCATGAGCGATACAACCACCGCTGCCCCGTCGACGGGCGGCACTCCCAAACTTTCCAAGATATCCGAGGCGGTCATCCGCATTGCGGGTAATTCACAGGACGGCATCCAGGCCATCGGCGGCTTCCTGGCGCGTCTCGCCGGCCGCAGCGAGCAGGAAGTCATGACGTTCATGACCATCCCGCCCACGATTTCCGGCGGCCCGTCCATCTTCCAGGTCCGCATCGGCTCCGGCGAAGTCCTGAGCGCGGGCGATGAAGCGGATCTCTTGCTGGCGTTCTACCAGCATTCCTACGAAGGCCACATCAACTCCCTGAAAAAGCACGGCATCGTCCTGTACGATTCCGACCACGTTGAGCCCAAGCCGGAATGGAAGAATGACTATCATCACGTCGGCATCCCGATTTCCACGCTCACCGTCGAAGCCATCGGCGGCACGGCCAAAGACAAAGGCAAAAACATTTTCACCCTCGGCCTCGTCGCCCGCATGTTCGACCTGAACGTGCCCAAACTGGAACGTCTCATTAACGAACGCTTTGGCGGCAAGGATGAGAGCATCGCCAAAAACGCGCTCCTCGCATTCCACGCCGGCTACAATTATTCGCTCGGCAGCATCGTGGATACGTTCCGCTTCGTCGACAGCCAAAAGCGCGATCGCCATCAATTGGTCATGAACGGCAACGAAGCCATGGCCTACGGCATCATCACCGCGGGCGTCCGTTTCGGCGCCGGTTACCCAATTACCCCCTGGTCTGACATCATGGAAACTCTCCGCCGCGAATTGCCCAAATACGGCGGCATCTTCATGCAGACCGAAGACGAAATCGCCGCCATCTCCATGGCCATCGGCGCCAGCTACGCCGGACGCGTCGCTGTGACGGGTTCCAGCGGTCCTGGCATCGCGCTGAAAGCCGAAGCCGCCGGTTGGGCCGGCATGGCCGAAGTCCCGCTCGTGGTCATCGATATCCAACGCGGCGGCCCTTCGACCGGCATGCCCACCAGCGTTGAACAATCCGATTTGAACATCGCCTGCTACGGCAGCCACGGTGATTCCCCGCGCGTCGTCATGGCGCCCGCCAACGTCGAAGATTGTTTCTACACCGCCATCGAAGCGGTGAACATCGCGCGCAAATACAACGTCCCGGTATTTATTCTCAGCGACCAGGCCATCGCCACGCGCATCGAAGCCTTCCCCGAACCCGATTTGAAAGCGATCTGGCAGGACATCACTCCGGATCTTTCGCCCGTGGAAGATTACAAACCCTACGATTTGTCGACGCCGGAAGGCACCACCAAACGCGTCGTGCCCGGCACGCGCATCCTGAGCGGCCGGTATCCCGTCGCCACCGGTTTGGAACACGATGAATACGGCCATCCCAACGGCTCGCCGAAAATGCACATGCAAATGAGCGCCAAGCGCCGCAAGAAAATGCAAGCGCTCGGCGCGACTCTGCCATTGCCGAAGATTCACGGGCCGAGCGAAGGCAACGTGCTGCTCGTCGGCTGGGGCTCGACCGAAGGCCCGATCCACGAAGCCGTGGACCGCGCCCGCGCCGCCGGCGATAGCGTCTCCTCGATTCACCTGCGCCATATCAGCCCGTTGCCGAACGGACTGGAAAATATTTTCTCCGGCTTCAACCACATCATGGTGGTCGAGATCAACGACGAAGGCGTTTACGGCTACGGCCAGCTCGGCGGCATCCTGCGCGCCCGCTACACCAACCCCAACATCACCGGCATCAACAAAACCGACGGCCTCACTTGGAAAGTGAAGGAAATCCTCGCCGCCGTGAAAAACAAACTCGCTGCCACGAATGGCAACGCGACCATTTAACAATTCAACAATTTAACGATTTAACTATCCGCAACATGAGTTCTCCACTGACTGACATTCCGGCGCGCGGCGGCAGCATTGTCGCCGTCAACGCTCCCGCAGAAACCGAACGCAAAGGCCTCACCAAAAAAGAAATCGCCGCCGATCACCCAACGTGGTGCCCGGGCTGCGGTGACTTCTCGGTGCTCGCCCTTTATTTCAAACTGATCGAAAAGCGCAAACTCTGGCACGAGAAAATCACCACCGTCGCCGGCATCGGCTGCTCCAGCCGCTTCCCGTATTTCGTGCAGGCCCACGGCGTGCATTTCATCCACGGTCGCGCACTCGCCTTCGCCAGCGGCATTTCGCTCTCGCGCCCTGACCTGCATCTGTTCGTGTTCGGCGGCGATGGCGACGCTTTCTCCATCGGCGGCAACCATTTCAATCACGCGGCTCGCAAGAACATCAAAATGACCTACTGCGTCATGGACAACTGGGTCTACGGCCTGACGAAGAAACAAACCTCGCCCACTTCGCCCCTCGGCTTCAAGAGCAAGACCGACACCTGGGGCGCGGTGGATTATCCCATCAACCCCATGAAGCAGGCCCTCGCCGCCGGCGCAACCTTCGTCGCGCGCACCACGCACACCAATCCGAATCACGTGTTGCAAATGATGGAAGCCGCCATGGATCATGACGGCTTCAGCTTCATCGAATGCCTGAGCGAATGCGTGGAATTTTACGAAGGCGCCTTCGACGCCTCGAATCCCCGCAAAGGTGGTGTGTTCAACGAAGTCCCGAAAGGGCACGATGTGGCTGACGAAGTCGCCGCCTACAAGCTCGCGGCCGAACCCTTCCCCGGCTACTTCGGCGTCTTCTACAAAAACGCCAAGACGACCAAAAACGCGAAGGAAGAAAGCATCATCAAATCCGCCCGCGAAAAAGTCAAAGGCATGCAGGACTGGGAAATCCTCCAAAAGACCTTCGATCGACTGAAATAAAATCAATTTACGATATACGATTTACGAGCCGGCGGACGAAATCCCCGGCTCGTATTTTTTTCCGCTTCGACCTGTAGGAGACGACGTGAGGAGTCTCTGATTTCTTCTCCAAAAGGACGTCCGCTCGTTGAAATAAATTCCGAAATCTGAAATCCGAATCCGCTCAGTCGGCACTCGGTTTCGGGCTTGGGCTTTCTTTCGGATTTCGCTCCTTCGGATTTCGGATTTTAGACCACTCCCAGCCTTCCCGCTTCCCTCATTAATCGCACCTTCAAATTCCCCTACAAATAATTCGCGAAAATTCGTGAAATTCGTGTCAAAGCCTTTTCCCCACATCAAAATAATTCGTGGAAAATTCGCGCAATTCGTGTCAAAGGTCTCTCATGCCGATCTACGAATTTGCCTGTCCGAAATGCCGGAAGATTTACAGCTTTCTCTCCAAGCGCATTGACCCGGACCGGCTCCCTATTTGTCCCAAATGCGGCAATAAGAAATTGGAAAAACAACTCAGCCGCTTCGCCATGACCCGCAGCCTCTCCGAACCCGCCGTCTCCGCCGAAGGCGACGAAGGCCCGACGCCCGACCTGGACGACCCGCGCATCGCCCGGGCCATGGCCGAAATGGAACGCGACATGGAGCACATGGATGAAAACAATCCGAAACACATGGCCCACATGATGCGCAAAATGAAAGATATCATGCCCGCCGGCACCGTCCCGAAAGAATTGGACATCGCCATCAAGCGCCTCGAATCCGGCGAAGACCCCGAAAAAATCGAAGCCGACATGGGAGACATACTTGGTGACCTCATGGGCCGCGAAGAAGGCGCTGGTGGAAGCGGTGGCTACACCAAGGATTCCGGTTTGTACGACTATTAAGCTCCAAGCGTCCAAGCTCCAGAGGAGCTCCAAATTCCAAAAAATCGTTCGCGTGCGCCGGGTCGGGCTTGGTGCTTGAAGTTTCTCTGGAGCTTGGACGCTCGGTTCTTGGCGCTTTAGAACTGGCGCTTGAGACTTGGAATTCAGATGTTTTGTCATGGCTCACATCCACGAAAAAATCGATTTCACCGTCGCCATCTTCGTCGTTCATAGCGGAAAAATCCTGCTGATCCATCATCGCAAACTGAACGCCTGGCTCCCGCTCGGCGGCCACATCGAGCTGGATGAAGATCCGGAACAAGCCGCCTTGCGTGAAGCCAAGGAGGAAAGCGGCCTCGACGTCGAATTGCTCGGGGAACGCCCGCCAACCACCAGCCCCGGCACGCGCGCATTGATCGCTCCGCGATTTTTGGACATCCACCGCATCTCCGATACCCATGAACACATCGGCATGATTTACTGGGCGCGGCCCAAAAACTCCGCGGACGTTAAATGCGCCACCGAAGAACATCACGACATCCGCTGGAGTTCCGCCGAGGAGTTGGATACGTTGCAGCCGCCGATGTCCGAAGCGGTGAAGTGGTATTGCCGAAAAGCGACAGAGGAAATCGCGAATTGCGATAAATTGAAATGATTTTCAAACCGGATTGAGCCAAGGAATAGGGAAAATCCGAAAGCGTTCTAAAGTTCCCCCTCTCCCGTCGGACGGGAGAGGGAGGGCCGGGGTGAGGGTTTTCGAAATTGATTCGGCGCCACCTCATATTGAATCGTTTTGCCGATGCGAAAATTGAAATTCTGGTATTTCGTCCTCGCGGCGTTGAACACGTTCGCGACCACCTGGTTTTCCAGCTACCTCTTTTTCCTTTTGCGCGACCGCTTCGGCTTCGGCAATCGCGAAAATCTCTGGGTCTCGGCGCTATATGGCCTCGTTTACATTCCCGCCGCATGGCAGGGCGGCAAATTCGCCCAACGCCGCGGCTTCATCACCAGCCTCAAAGTCGGATTCGCCGGCCTCGCGCTCATGATGATCTTCGGCGGCCTGATGCATTCCGTGATCGGAATTCTCTGCGCAATGGTCGGCTACACCATTGCGCTTCTGTTCATCTGGCCGGCGCTGGAGGCGCTGGTGAGCGAAAACGAAACCCAGGCCGGCGTGCAACACAACGTCGGCATTTACAACTGCACGTGGGCCTTGGCCGGATTCGTCGCGTACTTCATCGGCGGAAAACTCTACGACTGGTTCGCCCACGCCGCCGTCTTCTGGATCCCCGCTGCCCTCTTCGCCCTCCAATTCGCCATCGCAGTTTGGCTGGGGAAAAAGAAAGCCGAGAGTCGAGAGCTGAAAGTTGAGGATGGCGCGAAACCGGCAACTTCTTTTCACGGGATTGAGCCCTCAGATAACGGACCTTCCGGAGCGTCGCCAAAGTCCCACCCTCTCCCCGGGGGAGAGGGCCGGGGTGAGGGCGAGCGTAATCAAACTTCTTCGCAAGCTACCGCCCACCCCGAAGAAACCGCCTTCCGCCAACCCGTCCCGCCAAAACGCTTTTTGCAAATGGCCTGGCTCGCGAACCCATTCGCCTACGTCGGCATTAACACCGTCATCGCCGTCATGCCCGGCGTCGGCAGCAAGCTCGGCTTGACGCCCACGGAAGTGGGATTCTTCTGTTCCGTCTGGTGGTTCGCGCGATTGGTCACCTTCGCGCTGCTCTGGCAATGGCGCGGCTGGCACTACCGCTTCCGCTGGCTGCTCACGTCGTTCATCATGCTCGTCGCAAGCTTCCTCTGGCTGCTGCTCGCCGGCCACATCTGGCCGCTGATCATCGCGCAACTATTCTTCGGCTTCGCCGTCGGCCTGATTTACTATTCCTCGCTCTTCTATTCCATGGATGTCGGCGGCGATACCCAGGGCGAACACGGCGGCCTGCACGAAGCCGCCATCGGCGTCGGGGCTTTCGTCGGCCCTGGTATCGGCGCCGCCGCCCTGCAATTTTCCCCCACGCATTCCAGCAACGGCGTCTTCGCCGTCAGCATCCTGCTCCTCTGCGGACTGGCGGGGCTAATCGGGTTAAGACTGAAGCGATGAAGCAATTCCACAAATGTTGTGGCGGGATCGTCGCCAATCAGCAAGGTAGGGCGCGTCGCTCCGCGCGCGCCGCCGATGCGAAAGAACGTCAATAATCGCAGTGCTTTCCTGTCCGCGGCGCGCACGGAGTGACGCGCCCTACCAACCAACGCACACTGGCCGCTGCAGTATTTATCACAATGCTATACATTGAATTGCCTCTTTTCAGTGGTCATGCCCCGCATAAATCCACATCGGCTCCGTCTTGCCCGCACGCTCGAATCCGCACTTGCGATAAAATTCCAGAGCGCGCCCGTCAGCCACCAGCATATGCTGATGAAAACCCTCATAACGCGCCATCAGGCGCCGCATCAACTCCGTGCCAACGCCTCTCCCATGATACTCCGGCAGCACAATCAAATGCGGATAGTAAACCACCAAATAACCGTCTGAAATGGCATTGCCCAACCCCACCAGCCTCTCGCCATCCCAAGCGGAAAAAAGTGAATGCGATGCCGCAAGCGCCTTGTGCAACAATTCCGGCTTCTCCGCGGATGACCACTCATTGGCACGATAGAGCGCAACCACGCCCTTAATTGGCAAATCGCGCCGATCGCTGTATTGAATTTCGGTGGAACTCATGGTACGGAATCTCGGTTAGCTCCAAAGTTAAGAATCGTGTCTCAAGCGTCGCCGCAGCGATGTTGCACGGCCTTGCTCAATAGTCAATGTGGGACAGGCATCTGAGTCATGTGCGGGACAAAACAAAAATGGCCAAACGAACACTTGCCACCATCCTCGCCGCAGTTCACGATTTAACGCATAAAACTTTAACGATTTAATCAACATTAACGAACCCATGTCCTTACTTTCCGGAAAACTCGGGGTGGTCTTCGGCGTCGCCAACAAACGCTCCATTGCCTGGGCCATCGCCCAAAAATGGGCGAGCGAAGGCGCCAAACTCGCCTTCACCTATCAGGGCGAACGCCTCAAGGAAAATGTGGAAGAACTCGCCAGCACCTTCGGCCCGGACACCCTCATCCTGCCGTGCGACGTCACCAAGGACGAAGACATCGCCTCCGTATTCAAGACCCTCGGCGAAAAATTCGGCAGGCTCGATCTCATGCTGCACTCGGTGGCATTCGCGCCCAAGGACGCCTTGGAAGGCCAGTTCGTGAACACCAGCCGCGAAGCGTTCCGCGTCGCGCACGACGTCAGCGCATATTCACTGGTCGCGCTGTCCCGCGCCGCGTCCTCGTTGATGACCAACGGCGGCAGCATTATTGCGATGAGCTATTACGGCGCGGAAAAAGTCGTGCCGCATTACAACGTCATGGGCGTCGCCAAGGCCGCGCTGGAAGCCAGCACGCGTTACCTCGCCTACGATCTCGGTCCGAAAAAAATCCGCGTCAATTGCATCAGCGCCGGGCCCATGAACACGCTGGCTGCCCGCGGCATCAGCGGCTTCACGGAAATGCTCAAGCATTACGAAGCGCATGCTCCCTTGAAGCGCAACGTGCTCCCGGAAGAACTCGGCGCCACCGGCGCATTCCTCGCCAGCGACGGCGCCGCCGCGATCACCGGCCAGGTCATCTACGTGGACAGCGGTTATCAAATCATGGGCATGTAATCGCCAGGCGCGCACTACGGGCCGTTTTGCGCCGTTCGTGGAAACCTCAGAGGTGTGCGGAGAAAAGCACACCTGACTCGGGACGCTAATGATTGAAGGCGAGACCGGCGCCGCATAAAGTCACCCTAGATGATGAGAGCAATCCCCCTAATTGCAAATCATTCGAGACATGCGACGCCGGTTCACCCTGCTCGGGCATGCACCCAGCCATTGGAAGAAGTCAGCGAGAGCTTCGCGCTCATGAAAGAAAGAAGCCATGGAATGTGCGCTGGACGTTTGTTCAATTCTCGGCGCAGTCATTTTGTATTAAGCTCGTCCGCCCCTGAAACAAGCACGGTGGCCGGCGGTCGCGTGGTCTCTTGCACACAGGACATGAAGACTGGAAAAACCCCCGCAGCAAACCGTCAAACCTCCGGCTTCACACTCATCGAACTCTTGGTTGTCATCGCCATTATCGCAATCCTGGCGGCGATGCTGTTGCCGGCACTGGCCAAAGCCAAGGCCCGGGCCCAGACGGCCCGCTGCTTGAACAATGTCAAGCAGATGACCTTGACCATTTCCATGTACACAACGGATTACAATGGCGCGCTGGTTCCCGACATTGAGCAGGACGTCGCATTTGACCGAGCTAACACGGGTTCGTGGATCATCAATCTGATCAATTTTTACGGCAAGGCAACGAACCTGTTTATCTGCCCAACGACGACGCAACCGGCCATCGCCATCCCCGGCCGGGCCACGATCGCCGGCGATGTGGTGACACCATGGGTTTCCGTATTGCCGCGAAATGGCACGAATGCCTATATCGGCAGTTACGGCTATAACGGCTGGTGCTTTTCTGACGGACCGTCGTCGCGAGTCGGAGATGGGTATGGAATAACCCTTCCCGATGGGACTCCGGGCGTTGACGGTTATTTCGTCAAGGACAGCCGGGTGAAGAATACCGCCCAGACGCCCATTTTTTACGATCAAACCTGGACCGACGCCTGGCCTGTTGAGACCAGTCCGGCAGACGCTAATTTGCACGGCACGGTTGGCCCAAATCTCCCGCAAGGGGGCGACAATAGCATGAAGCGAATCACCAAAGCGCGGCATGGTTCCGGAGGCGGTGGCCGGGCGCCCAGCGCTGCGCCTGGAATTCCCATTGGAAGATTGCCCGGCGCCATCGACATGGGATTTATCGATGGCCATGCCGAAACGGTGCCCTTGCGCGCTTTATGGACTTTATATTGGCACGCCAGATGGAATCCCGTCCTGGTTCCAGCCAATTTGACAACGCGATGACAGAATTCTTCCTGGAATCCGCTGACATGATGGCGGGACGTTCGTGATCACCTTACGCCTGACCCCCATCAAAAATTTCTGATTGTGGGAGACGAGGTAACGAGTCTCAAATTTCATCGATTTAACGAAGCAATCTCAGAGACTCCTCACAACGTCTCCTGCATTTTTACGGGTTGCTACGCCGGAGTATTCACACTGCTGAGATCCAGTCTGCCTTTCCAGAAGGTGGTGGGTCGAACGGCGTTGAAGCGGACGCGGCGGGCAGGCGAGGCCATGGTGTAAATGGAATAATCAAAGGGCGGACGACGCGTCCGGCTCCGGACGGCGAGCCGCAGGCGATTATGGGCCACCCAAGCAAACTTCGTGAGCCTTATCCAACGCGGAGTCATTTTCAGTTTTTCGGCGCGTTCCCGGGCGGCGTTGGCTTTCAGGTTCATGTTATCGCCAGTATCCGCGAACGTGGAAGTGAGCTCGGGCAACACGCGCATCCGGACCCCGCGCAGCACGAACTCGCGTATCCACCAGAAATCGCCAAGGTCCCGCCATTTCGTATCAAAGAGGATTCCACGCTCATGCACCACGGAGCGCCGGATGAATATCCCGCAGGTCAACACCGGAAAACGCACCCACATGGATGATTTGGTCGGCAACAACGAAGGCCGGTGACAAATGTAATTGCCATCCGCGTCAGTCACGATGCTGTCGGAAAAAGCCGCTTCCACGGACGGGTTGGCAGCGAAGAAATCAGCCACCGTTTTCAGCGCTCCGGGCAGGTATTGCTCGTCACAATTCAAGTAGGCGAGCAGTTCGCCTTGCGCGCGGCGAAAGCCGCGATTCACCGCATCATACATTCCCGAATCTTTTTCAATGAACGCCTTGACCCGCGTTTCCTGCGGCAGCCAGTTCTTTGTGTCATCGTCAGAACACGAATCCTGGACGATGTGCTCGAAGGACACGCCGGATTGGTCGGCGATGGACGCGATGCAGAGTTTCAGCCACGCGGAATTGCGGAAGCTGGGAGTGATGATGCTGAATTTCATGTCGTCGGAACCGGCGCCGCGGCGGACTGCGGCGCAGTTCGATCGACATTATGAAACGCTGCGGCAAGGCCGGAAAGATAATTATCCACCGAGAAATTTTTCAAGAAATGGGCGCGGAGCACCTCGCCATCCTCGGACAGCAAGGCAATAAGACCGTTGGCAAGCTGTTCCGGTGAACGGATGTCCACGAGGCCCGTGTAGCCGGCCGGCAAAATCTCCGGCAGGGAACGCCAGCGGGTGGTGAGCACCGGCAGGCCGAATGCCATGGCTTCCAGGAGGCTCACCGGCTGGTTTTCGGTCCCATAAGAAGTCGGGAAACAAAAGAGGTCCGCGCGGCGGAAAAGCTCGTTCTTTTGATCGCCGGTCACAAATCCGGAGTATCGAACACATCGCGAAACGTCACCCTCAGCCATGAGTTTATCGAACTGCTCACGATCCGCCGCGCAAGGAAAGGTGCCCGCCACGGTCAGGCGCAGGGAAATCGGCGAGCCTTGCGCGGCGAGTTTTTTGTTGGCCAGGGCAACAGCGGCCATCGCATCAAAGAGGCCCTTTTCCCGAGTGCAAAGCGCGAGAAAAAGAACGTCGACAATCCGGGCATCGCCGCCCACCTGCGCTTCGTTTTCGGGCGCGAGGATTTCACCTGCGAGCAGGCGTCGTCGTGCCTCGAGCCGCGCGTGACGGCGCGGCAGCACATCGCGAGCAAAGGCCGGGCAAGGATCAGGTATGCCGTTGCTGACGACCTGGATTTTCTTGGAAAACAACTTTTTGGCATCAGCGCGGTTGTATTGTGAGAGGACAATACTGAGATCCGGCTCTTTCATCAGGCGATGGGTCCACGCGCGCGCGCTCGTGGAGGTGCAGGTTTCCAGCCATTTCGCCAGACCGGCGGCATGCCAGTGCAGGATCACTCGGTTGAAAAAAGGCCGGCAGAAAAGCATGACGAGCCAATCACGGTAGAGTGCTGACCGTTTGCCCGGAGCAGGCACGTAATAAAACGTGTCCACACCGTAACGGAACCGGCACCAGATGGCTTGGATACAGTAAAAGAGCAGTAGGAAATATTTGCCCGGACGCATGTCTCCTATGTCTTCGAGGTGTTTCGAAAGACGAGCGTTCACGTGATAACACGCCACATCGTAAGGAGCGGCGGGCGGGGCAGCCTTGGGTTTGCGCTGGTCGCCGCCGAAGCCGTCCAGCATCAATTTGACCATGTAACTTTGGCCATGATGCGGCGGCGGGACGTGCGCAAATACGAGCAACTTCATACTCTTATGCAAGCATAGTCAAAGCCAATCAGCGACGCAAATGCAAGAAAAGGTATCGATCTCAGGCCGTTCTTTGAAGCTTTCTCCCTCATTTATAACTTTGCGATCTTGTATCCCATTTATGTCCCGAGCCGGGAAGACATTAGCAATCCATTCCTTCCATGGGATAACAATTAGATCGTCTGTACCCGCACATTGTCCGGGAACGCCGATCTCCGAGCCGGCGAGAAGCCCGAATCGATTGCCAACGCGCCGGATCGGAGATCGGCGCTCCCATCTCCTCCGCAATTTCGGGGCAACGGCCCAAATGCGCACAATTCGCTTGGACGCGTTTCAATTTCTGAAATTGATGGGGGTTCAACATTTCCAGTCCCGAAGGGACGGCTGAAAGGAGCGCTGGTTCAGCCGTACCTTCGGGGCTTGGCCGATTCCATTGTCAACCCGGCAGTAAACTGCCGGGCTATTCTCGTTGGTTCCTGCGGAACCAGCGACCGTGGGGCCGTCGCTCAAAAATTGAGATGCACACAATTCGCTTTCGCGGTGCTGATTTTGATTGAGCAAGTTGCGCGGATTTTGTATCTAACAAGCTGCACATTCGCGCACGTGGATAATCAAGCGACAACGGGAATCCTGGATGAGTTTCAAACCGAGCTGGTGGACGCCTGGCGCCGCCTGCCGAACAAGCGTTTTTTCTTCGTTCTTCTCGCCGCCTGGCTGGCGCTTTTCCAGTTTTTGGGGAATTCCACGTTTGGCTATGTCGATAGCCCATCCTTGTTAAAATGGATGTATCTGGCGGGCAACGCGAAGTTTGCCGATATGGACGACAACCAACTGCTGATTGCCCCGTTGCTCGTCATTGGCTTGTTCTGGTGGAAACGGAAGGCTTTACTGCGGCAGCCGATGGAGACCTGGTCCCCAGGACTGTTTCTCGTCGCTCTGGGCATTCTGTTGCACATCATGGGTTATCGTTTGCAGCAGCCGCGCATTTCGATCGTGGCGCTGTTCACCGGGATTTACGGACTGATGGGGCTGGCTTGGGGGCCGAAATTGTTGAAGGCAAGTTTCTTTCCGTTTTTTTTGTTCATTTTTTGCGTCCCGTTCGGGACCCTGGCGCAGTACGTGACGCTTCCGTTGCAGCAAATGGTGGCGCGGATTGTCGAAGTCATTACCCACTTGATTCACATGGATGTCATCCGGCAGGGAACGCAATTGAGCGATCCGAAAGGGCATTTTCAATATGAAGTGGCGGCAGCATGCGGCGGAATCCGCAGCCTGATTGTGACGATCATGCTGGCGATTGTTTTTGGTTTTGTGGTGTTCAAGTCGGCCTGGAAACGATTGTTGCTGGTCGCGCTGGCGGCGCCGCTGGCGGTTGCCGGAAATGTGCTGCGACTGCTGATGGTTGTCCTGGTGGCAAAAGGTTGGGGCCAAGCGGCGGGCATGTCGGTGCATGACAACACGATTACCAGCCTTTTGCCCTATCTGCCGGCGGTGCTGGCGCTGTTCTGGCTGGGCGATTTGCTGGAGAAGAAGAAAAAAGTTGCTGCGCCGGAAAGGGTGGAGGCGCCCGCATGAACCGAAAACGCGTTCTTTCGACGGCGGTCTTCGCCATGATTGGCGCGGCGGCATTGCTGATGGCCTTCATTCCGCAAAAGCTCGGCCGCCCCGGTGTGAAGGCGGAGCCCATTCCAGGCGACGAGCGGTGGCAGGTTTATTTGCCGGAACACGTCCTGGATTTTCAATCCACGAGCCAGGAGCTGGATGCCAACACACTGGCAATGTTGCCGAAAGACACCAGCTTTGCGCAACGCGTCTATTACAAACCGGGCGCTCTCCCCGTAACGGCGGGCATCGTGCTAATGGGGACGGACCGCACGAGCATTCACAAAGCGAAGTATTGCCTCCAAGGCGAGGGATTGCGGATTTTGGAGGACAACACTCGCGAAACGCTGCGGATGAGCGAGCCGAAACCCTATGATTTGCCGATCATTAAAATGGTTGCCTCGGGTTCCATCCTGGTGGACGGAAAACCAGTCACCAAAGAATGCGTCTACGTCTATTGGTATGTGGCCGATGGCGCCTTGAGCAATGACCCTTCGGGCATGGGGCGCATGTGGGCAATGACCAAAAAATTGGCTCTCACCGGCGTGCTGCAACGCTGGGCTTACGTAAGATTTTGGGCCTTTTGCAATCCGGGACAGGAAAACGCCGCATTTGACGAAATCAAGAGTGTGATCGCTGCGGCTGTTCCGCAATTCCAACTGACGCCCGGTCCCCCTGTCGCCATGACCGCGCAACGCTAAAACCTGTGGCGTCATGATATCCCGAAGATTGCATTTTATGCCGCGATTTGTTAATAGCCACGGAGTCCGCTGGTCCTGATGCCTATGCTTCGCCGAGATCGCCAGATCAGAATGCAAGCCTACCAGCTGGTCGACGCCTGCCTGTTTGCCCTGAGCTTCTGGCTGGCGTACCGGCTGCGCTCCGACGTGCGCGTGATTTATCACTTTGGCCTCGCTCCTTTCGGAAACGATCCCCGGCTCTCGCTCGAAAAGCTGGTATGGATTTATCCGGTTTTGATTTTTGTCTCGCCGCTGGTGCTGGAAGCGCAGGGATTCTATTCGCGCTCCATCGTGTCGTCGCGCCGGGTGAAATACTGGCAGCTTTTGAGAGGTTGTGGGCTGATGGTGCTGGGACTGATTCTGGCGATGTTTTTCAGCAAGCTTCTGGTCATTGCGATCGCGCGCTTAATTCCGCTTTGGTTCGGCGCCATCAGCTTTTTTCTGGTGGTGGTGCGGGAGGAAATCACGGGAGCCGTGTGGCGGAGCCAGATGGGACGCGCGCAGTCGCGGCGGCATTTTGTGCTGCTGGGTTCAAAAGAAGAAACGGCCCTCATGCGGCAGGAGGTCAAGCAGCGGCCCGAGGAAAACATCCAAATCGTCGCCGAACTGGACCTCAATCAAACGAGCGTCGAGCAATTGGTCGACGTTCTGCACGAATACTCCGTCAACGGCGTCATCCTCAGCGGCAAACATGCCTATTTTGAGCAGGTGGAGCAGGCGATTCGCGCGTGCGAACTCGAGGGCGTCGAGGCCTGGCTCATCGCCGATTTTTTCAAAACACAAATTTCGCGCACGAGCTTCGATGATTTTTACGGGCAGCCGGTGATGGTGTTCCGCACCACACCCGAGAACTCCTGGCAAAGCGCCTTGAAACGGCCGTTCGATGTCCTGATCGCCACCATCGTGCTGTTGCTGCTGTTGCCGTTTTTCCTCGTGATTGCATTGTTGATCAAGATGACATCCAAAGGCCCGGTGCTCTTCCGCCAGCAGCGCTCCGGGTTGAATGGCCGGCCGTTTACCATTTACAAATTCCGCACCATGACGGCCGATGCCGAGGAGCGCAAAAAGGAGCTCGCGGCATTGAATGAAATGCGCGGGCCGGTGTTCAAGGTCACCAATGATCCGCGCATCACGCCCATTGGAAGAATCCTGCGCCGTTACAGCGTCGATGAGTTCCCGCAATTTGTGAATGTGTTTCGCGGCGAGATGAGCCTGGTGGGCCCGCGGCCATTGCCGGTGGACGAGGTGAAACGGTTCGACGATTTTTCGCATCGCCGCCGCTTGAGCGTCAAGCCCGGCCTGACCTGCCTCTGGCAGGTGAGCGGACGCAACAACGTAGTCGATTTCGAGGAATGGGTGCGGCTGGATTTGGAGTACATCGACAACTGGTCGCTCTGGCTGGACATGAAAATCCTCTGGCGCACCGTGCCGGTGGTTCTAGTGGGTGTGGGCGCAAAGTAAAGGCCGTCCTCCCTCGCCTCCGCAAATCGTCCTCGTCCTTGGAATTCGAGAACGAGAAATTCCCGTAGGATAAGCAAGGACGTCGCCAACACCCCGCCGGCGCTCTGTCACCGCGCTCCAAAAATGGGTGCCGCGAGTCACGTTACTTGCTTTTCGTCATGCGGTGCGTTTAATTAAACGCGCTCAGCCGTGAAACATCTAAGTAATCTTCGCAGGGGCGTTATCCTGGTCGCTCTCTGGCCGTTGTTCGTCGCATTGGCGGTGGACGCTTCCGTTCAAATCCAAATCGGCAACAATTTCTCCGGGTCGGACAATTCCAGCACGCAAATCACACCCGCGGATGCCAATGGAGCCATCGGGCCAAAACATTTAGTCCAATTCATCAATGGCGCTGTGGCCATTTACAACAAAACCAATGGGACACGCGTCCTCCAGATCACCGACCTGCAATTCTGGGCCAATGCCGGAGTGATTATTTCGAGCGATGCCACCATCAGCGATCCGCGCATTATCTTTGATCCTGTTTCGCAACGCTGGTTCGTTTCGGAAATTGATCTGAATGCGAACGCCTCCGATCCGACCATCTATGCCAATAATTTTTTAATCGCGGTTTCGGACACGGACGATCCCACGCGCTCGTGGCACGGCAAATCGTTTTTGGCCGATCCGGATACCGGATATTTTGCCGATTTTCCGACGCTGGGCGTTGATTCCAAGGCAGTCTATCTCTCCGGCGATATGTTTGCCGACGGGAACACGCCGATTGGTCCGTCACTTTGGTCGATTCCAAAATCTGATCTGCTGATTAATCAAACTCCAGCCGTGGTCAGCAATGCGACCTGGTTCGGCGTGATGTCGTACTCGGATCGCGGCGATGTGCTGCAACCGGCGGCGTGTTTTGATGGCAGCAGCACGGGCGACATTCTCGCGGCTCGCAGCCTTTTGCAGCCGGACGATACTTTGATTGCTTCCAAGGTCCTGGACGGAGACACGACTAATGCCGCGCTGGCGCCGGCTGTGCCGATCCAAGTGCCCGATTACACTTTCCCCATCGACGCCGAGCAGCCCGACGGCACTGCGACTCTGGATGACAATGATTCCCGCCTGAGCGCGAGGGTTTATACGGTGGGCGGAATCATGTACGCCGTCCAAAACGTGCAGATCGGCAGCCACGCGGCCATTCAATGGTATCGCATCAGCGCCACGAACGATTCGCTCATCGAATCCGGCGCCATCACGAACGCCGATATGGATTTATTCTTTCCGTCCATTGCCGTTACCGCGAACGGAGTCATTGTCATCGCCTGCAACGGCAGTGGCCTCAACACACCGATCAGCGTTTTTGCGTTTGCGGGGCAAACGGTCGAGGGCCTCACAACTTTTGGCGATCCCATTCTTCTCAAGGCCGGCACTGTGCCGAATTATCACGACGACCTGGAACTGTCCGGTCAATCCGCTGACAGCCGCTGGGGCGATTACAGCACGACTTCATTGGATCCGATCGACCCGAGCCGCTTTTGGACGATTCAAATGCTCCCGCGCGATTCGGGAACGTGGATCACTCAAATCACCGAAATGCTCGTGCTCCCGCAGCTCACCATCACGATGAGCGATACGAACGTGAACCTTTCGTGGCCATTGTTCGGCGCAAAATATCAGCTTCAAACGGCGGATGGTCTTTCGCCCACCAACTCCTGGTCTTTCGTGCCGCAAACTCCATCCACGAATGGCGATCAAATCTCAGTGGTGCTGCCCGCCGGCGCCAACCAGCAATTTTTCCGCCTCGTCGAGCAGCCTTGAACGTCGACGGAGCGTGGAATGAATTCCGCGTTCCATGATCGGTTTGCTTTTTTCTGGTCTCAGAAAAATCCTGCGCCAGAATCCCCGCATGAAATATCTACCCGCGCGACGATTCGTTTCATCGCTCCTGCTCGCTCTTGGCTTTTTCGCGCCGGCCACCGTCGCTATCGCGCAGTCAACGGTCTCGGCAGACCGATTCGCCACCGACGTCACAACATTCTTGCAGCACGAAATTGCGGCGCACGTCGCCGCCGTTACCAATCTCGATCCGCCGCAGAAGATTGTTCTCGGCGTGCCGACCGCAGGCGATTTCACCTGGGGCTCGTTCATGCGCGCCATCACCGAAGTTTCCGCACTGACGGGCGAAACGAACATCGCCGGTCGCGACGTTCCGCAATTTCTCGGCAAGCTGGGCCTCATCGAATCGCGTCTCGGCGGAAAAACGTTTTCTCAACTGGGCGCGGCGCTCGCCTTGCGCCGTTTCGGATTGAACCTGAAAACTAATGCGCTTTGGCAAAGCCTTTCGCCCAGCGAGCAAAAAGAATGGCGCGCCCTGCTCAATCCGGAGCGCTTCTACGATCCCAAAACGCATCACGTCATCAACCTGCCTGAAAATTACATGGGCTTGGCATCGCGCATTGCGGCTTACGATTATCAAATGGGCCTCGCGCCAGATCGCGCGTTCGCGGACGACATCTTGACACGCGCGGCGGGACAGTTCCTGCACGGCGCGCTTTACACGGACGACAATATGCCCGTGGGCCGTTACGATCGTTATTCCCAGGAATACGCGCGCTTTATTTTCGATGCCTCGCGCAATCTTCAGCGCAAGGACGTGCGAACCGCCGTCGAACCCGCTTTGAAAGCGGTCATGAAGACCTGGTACGGCCTCGTTTCGCCCGAAGGTTATGGCTATCCTTGGGGCCGCACCATTGGCGACATGAGCTATCTCGATTCCATGGAGATCGTTGGCTTTCTCGCGCAACATCCGGAGTTCCGCCCGGCGCCGCTCTCCGATTTGGCCAGCGTTTATTACGCCGCCTGGAATTTCCTCATGCGCGACTACGACACCAATCGGCATTTGCTGAACATTTTCGGCCCCGGCCGCGGCAATTACCATTACATGACTCCCGCGCGCCAATGGCAGCAAACCACCGGCCTCTTTTTCAAAGCCGCCGATTCGCTGAAAAAATTGATGATCGCGCTCCATGCCGAAAATATCACCTCCTTCCCGGCCACACCCAATTTGCCGGAGCTTTCGCGTTTTGATTTCTTTCGGAAAGGCGACCGTCAGGCGGGCGTTTGGCTGTTCCGGTCGACCAATGGATTTCGCTTCGCGCTTCCGTTCACCACCGGCCCGCGGCCCGGAATCGACGACTACCTGCCGGCGCCGCACGGATTGCCGGGATTTGCCGCGCCCGTTGAACAGGTCCTGCCGGTATTGACGCCTTTTCTCGAACTGGAAGACGGCTCGACGATTGCCGCCTGCGACGGCGCGGATAACATCAAGCCCGGCATCGACACTCAGAAGCCTGTAAACACAGCCCTCATCGCCTCCTGGAATCGCTGGGCGGTCGTCAATCCCGAAGACACGAACCTGGACCTGCCCTTCGGCCAGCCGGAAAAGTTCGTTGAACCCGGCCTGAGCACGAAAGTCATCTGGGCGTTTTTCAAATCCCCCGACAGGCTGGTGCGAATCGAGACGATCTCGGCCTCCCGGCCGGTTACCGTGCGGCGTCTGACGATAGTTTTCCCGAGCAGCGGAGACCGCACCGAGACCCGGATGGAAAACGGGGAGAAGGTCACTCGGTTCATCGGCCGGGAAGGTGCGCTTGAATTTTCCGCGTCCATGAACAACCTTCCTTTTACGGAAACACTGCACACCAACAGCATCAGATCCGCGCTAGGCAAGGGCACACGCGGACCGATTCCATTGACTCTCATGCTGGAAGCAACAAATCTCGTCGTGACACCCGGGGCTCCGGTCCATCTAAATATTACGTTGAGGCCAGTCCTTAAAAAATGAAGGAGTTATGAACGCGCCCGATAATGCAGACGAAGAGCAACCCGCAGCCCAGGAAATCCCGACGGTGGAGATTCCCGCGCGCAAATTGCGCGAATCCGCAATCCTGGCGCCGCCCAGTCCCCAAGTCAAACAAGCTCTCGAAAGCACCGGACGCCTGCCGATGGGCGGTTATCGCTACCAGATGTCAGACGTCCTTGCCCTCGCTATCCAAAGCGGCGCGTCTGACTTGCATCTGCGTGTCGGCGAACCGCCGGTGTATCGAATCGATGGAAAATTGCTCCGCGCCGAAGGTCCGCCCATCGATCAGGACGAAATCTTCGAACTCTTGCGCGCCTTCACGCCCGAAGATTCGATTCAAATCGCGCGGGACGTCGGCCAGGCGGATTTTGGGCTCGCGTTTGAAAACCATCGCTTCCGCGTGAATGTTTTTCGCGCGCAAGGTTACTGGGGCGGCGTCCTGCGGCGCATTCCCCAAAAAATGCCGCAATTGGAGGACATCCTCGCACCGCAGATCTTTTTTGATCTGACCCGTTTGCCACGCGGCCTCGTGCTGGTGACCGGACCCACCGGTTCCGGCAAAACGACGACCCTGGCAGCGATGCTCGACCGCATCAACGGCGACCGGTCTGATGTCCATATCCTGACCCTCGAGGATCCGATTGAATTCAAGCACGCGCGCAAACAGGCTGTCATCACCCAGCGCGAACTCGGCACGGATTTTCTGACCTTCGCCGACGGGCTCCGCGCCGGGTTGCGCGAGGATCCCGACGTCATCATGGTCGGCGAAATGCGCGATCCGGAAACCATGGAAGCGGCATTGATGGCGGCGGAAACGGGCCATCTCGTTTTTTCCACGGTCCACACCATTGGCGCGAAGGACACCGTGGACCGCATCATCAGCGCCTTTCCGCGAGGCTACCAGGAGAACGTGCGCGCGCAAATGGCCTCCATGTTGCGCGCGGTGATTTCGCAAACATTGATACCCCGCGCGTCGGGCAAGGGCCGAGTGGCCGCGTTCGAAATCATGATCGGCACGCCGGCCGTCGGGAATTTGATTCGCGAAGGCAACACGCATCAGCTTCCCGGTGTGCTGCAAACGCACAGCAAGGACGGCATGTGCACGCTCGATCAATCACTGGCCGAGCGTTATGCGGAAGGGCTGATCAAACGTGACGAAGCCATCGAGCGCGCCCAGGATTTCAAGGAACTGATGAAGCTGATCCAAAACACGGACCAGAAACGGGCTTACACGAAATAGTGGAGCGGGGCATTCGTCACTGACTCGGAGGAGCCTCCTCGCGTCGGCTCCTACGAAACAGCTCTCACTTCAACCCGCCCAAATTCGTCGGCTGCGGGTTTTCCGGCGCCTGTTGGGGCAGATTCAATTTGATGGCTGGCGCCCAATCTTTCCACGCGTCCTCCGGCTTGTCGTAAAGCCGAAAAACCGCGCCTTCAGCGGCCGGAGCGCCCGCTTCCGTCGGAGTGGCGAATTCCACGCCGCCGCTCAGGAGCGCCTTGGCGGATTCCGCGCTGATTTCCGCGCCGCGAAACAAACCGAACCGAAAATCCAATCCGCCCGCATTCCAGAATTTCGTGTTCGCGCGCACCAGCGGCGCGTACTCCGGATCAATGCGCGCCTGCAACTTCACCTCCTGCGCATCATTGCCAAGCTGATACTTCGAAATTTCGCCCACCTTGATGCAGCGATAATAAATCACCGATTGTTCC
>Ga0134128_10002259_pt1 | contig 24000 bp, 22 predicted proteins | sample KB31754_FD_96462 | JGI IMG/M metagenome (GOLD analysis project Ga0134128, IMG submission 96462) | Terrestrial soil microbial communities with excess Nitrogen fertilizer from Kellogg Biological Station, Michigan, USA - KB3-175-4 | ecosystem: Environmental > Terrestrial > Soil > Unclassified ... | reverse complement strand
TCGATGGAGCCCACGCGCATGTAGGTGCGGCCGCCGAGGATCGGCGCATGCCGCGTGACACCGCGCCACGTGTTGATCCCGGCGAAGGCGAGCTTCTCCTCGGGGTAGAACTGCCCGCGGACCGCCGAATTGATGCCGTCGCACGCGATGGCGATGTCGCCGCGGGCGGCCGGAAGCGCGCGTCCGCTCGAGGTCTCGATGAAATGCACCGTCACGCCGCGCTCGTCCTGGTCCACGCGCAGGCAGCGGTGATCGGTGAGGATGCGATCGGCGCCCAACCGCTCGACCGCCGCGTCGTAGAGGATGCGATGCAGCTTCCCGCGATGGATTCCGTACTCGGCGAACGGATAGCCGCCCGCCTTTCCGCGCGGCTCGCGGTAGATGAACTGGCCGTGGCGATTGAAGAAGACGCTCTGCTCGTTCTCGATCGCGACTTCCTTCACGCGCGGCTCGAGCCCGAGCGCCGCGATCTCGCGCGTGGCGTGGGGCAGGAGCGTGATGCCGACGCCGATCTCCTTCACCTCCGGCACCGATTCGTAGACGCGGCAGGCGAGCCCGCGCTGGTGCATCGCGAGCGCGAGGCCGAGCCCCGCGATGCCGCCGCCGATGACGATCACTTCCATGGTTCCTCCTCGACCGGCGATCCTCCGTGATTCCCGGGGCTTCGCGCAAGCCCTGCTAAGATTCTGCCCTGCCTCGATGCGCCTTTCTCGCGATTCCGCGGGAGAGGGGCCGCGGCGAGGCTCCCAGGCTCCGAGGCTCAAGAGGAATCCAACGATGAAGAAACTGCTCCCGCTGCTCGCCTGCCTCGCATCGCTCCTCGCGTTTCCGTCCCACGCGGACGACGCCTGGCCCGACCGCCCGGTGAAGATCATCGTCCCCTTCACGCCCGGCACCGGCATCGACATCCTCGCCCGCACGCTCGGCCAGAAGCTCGGCGAGGAGTGGAAGCAGGGCGTGGTCGTGGAGAACCGGCCGGGCGCGAGCGGCGCGATCGGCACCGAGGTGGTCGCGAAATCGGCGAACGACGGCTACACGCTGCTCATGACCGCCAATACGATCGTCATCGCGCCCAGCCTGCACAGGAAGAACCCGTACGACGCGATCAAGGACTTCGCGCCGGTCGCGCCCGTCGCGCTCGGAAGCCTCGGGCTCGTCGTGAATCCTTCGGTGAAGGCGACGAGCGTGAAGGAGCTGGTCCAGCTCGCGAAGGCGAATCCGGGCAAGCTCACCTATGCCTCGCCGGGGAGCGGAACGCCGCACCACCTCGCGATGGAGCTCTTCAAGCAGCGCGTCGGCGCCGACATCCTGCACGTCCCCTACAAGGGCACGGGCGGCGCGGTGCAGGACCTCATCGGCGGCCGCGTGAACATGATGTTCCTGCCGATCCACGTGGCGCTGCCGCAGGTGAAGGCCGGGAAGCTGCGGCTTCTCGCCGCGGGCGGCACGCGGCGCGCGGCGGTCACGCCCGACGTGCCCTCGCTCGCCGAGGCGTCCGGGGTCTCGGACATCGACGTCGACATCTGGTACGCGATGTACGCGCCCGCCGGAACGCCCGCGGCGATCGTCGGGAAGATCAACCACGACGTGAACGCGCTGCTCAAGGATCCGCAGGTGGTCGAAATCCTCGGCAAGCAGGGCCTCGTGCCTACCGGGGGCAGCGAGCAGGAGCTCGCCGACCTCACGCGCAACGACTTCGCGCGCTGGGCCAAAGTCGTCCACGACGCCCACATCCCCGCCGACTGAAAAAAGGAGTCAGACCCCTTTTTCCGCAAGAGCGAACGGCCGTTCCGCCTATGAGAAAACGGGGTCCGTCCCCTGGAACCAGGCGAGCAACAAGCGGTTGAGGGCGTCGGCGCGCTCGTACTGCGCCCAGTGGCCGGCGCCGGGGACGATGCGCCATTCGATGCCGGCGCGTTGGCCGGCGATCGAGCGGGCGGCGGCTTCGGGCTGCGTGGTCACGTCGTGCTCGCCCCACACGAGCAGCACCGGCGCCTCGACGCCTTCGAGGACCTCGGCGAGCAGCGAAGAGCGCGAGATCGTCTTGCTGCGGAAGCGGGTGGCGGTGCAGCACACGCGGTGCACCTCGAGCGCGAGCGCGTCGATGTCGCGCGGATCGTGGATCATGAGCGCGGCGAGGTTGTTGCGCAGCGCCGACCACAACGCCGCGGGCTCGCGCGCGAGCCGCCAGTTGCGCATCTCGAGCGTGTAGCGCGACTTGAGGCCGTGACCCGCGGTGCCGATCACCGCGAGCTTGCGCACCTCACCGCGCGTAGCGGCCACCCGCGAAGCGACCAGCCCGCCGAACGAGAACCCGCCGAGGTCGATCGCCTTGCCCGCACCCATCAAGCGGTCGATCGAGTACACGGTCGCGTCGATGATCTCGTCGATGCCGCTCGATTCGATCGGGTCCGAATCCCCGTATCCCGGCAGGTCGGGAAGCCACAGCGAATGCGACGACGAGAGGGCATCGATGTTGCGCACCCAGTGCAGCCAGCTCCCATGCCCACCGTGGATGAGGACGAGCGGCGGACCGTCGCCGAAGCGGCGCCACGCCATGCGCTCGCCGTGGAGAAGCTCGACGTCGTGGCGCTCGGATTGCACGTCGAGCGCGACGATGCGCTCGCGGGCGAGGGCGAGCTGCGATTCGTCGGGCGCGGCGCTCAACAGGGAAACGCTCAATAGCGGAATCCCGGATCCATGCGGTCGAGCATGCGGATGAGCGCCGGCCACTCCATCACGCCGTATGGTCGGCGCGTCGTCGGCTGGTAGTTGAGCCAGGTCTTCTCGGCGACGTGCGCGGGGACCGCCGCAAGCTTCGCTCCCGTCGCCATGGCCGCCAATTGCGCGCGGCACGAAAGCTCGAGCCGGTGCATCCAATTGAACGCCTCGCCCACGGTCCTGCCCACCGTGAGCAAGCCATGATTGCGCAGGATGAGCGCCTCCCCGCCGCCCAGGTCGCGGATCAGCGACGCCTCTTCGGCCGAATCGAGCACCACGCCCTGGTAGTCGTGGTATCCGATCCTGAGGAACCTCATCGCGGTCTGCGTGATGGGAAGGAGCCCGCATTCGAGCGCCGAGACCGCCATGCCCGCCCAGGTGTGCGTGTGGATGACGCAGGCGACATCGTGGCGCGCGCGATGGATGGCGCCGTGGATCACGTAGCCCGCCTTGTTGATGCCGTAGTCGAGCGCGCCGAAATCCGGGCGCGCGACGACGTTGCCCTCGATGTCGATCTTGATGAGGCTGGAGGCGGTGATCTCCTCGTACATCATGCCGTACGGGTTGATGAGGAACGCCTCGTCCTCGCCCGGCACGCGCGCCGAGATGTGGTTCGCCATCATGTCGGACATGCCGTAGTGCGCGACCAGCCGGTAGCAGGCGGCGAGGTCGATGCGCGCCTGCCACTCCTCGGCGGAGCAGCGATCCTTCATCGAGTGCAGCGGAAGGCGTTCGGCGTGGGACATGGCGGACTCCGTGCGCGGGGCGCGCGTGCCATGATACTCGCCCATGACGGACATCGACGAGTTCCTGCGCATCCTCGCCGAGGGCCCGCGCGAGCGCACCTGCGTCTTCAATCCCTGGCGCGACTGGGACGATCGCGACCGGCAGCCGCGGCGCGAGATGCCGAGGCTTCGCCGCGAGAACATGGCGGCCTACCTCCAGGCGCGCGAGCGCTCCGCGCGCTTCCTGCTCCTCGGCGAGGCGCCGAGCCATCGCGGCTGCCGCTTCACCGGCATCGCATTCTGCTCGGAGACGGAGCTCGTGAAGAAGGCGGAGCTCGTCGCGCATCGTCCGCTCGGGCTCACGAGCCGCGACGGCGACGAGAAGCCGCAGCGCGAAAGGAGCGCCGCCGTGATCTGGAGCGAGATCGAGCGCGCGGGCGCGGCCTTCGAAGTGGTACTGTGGAACGCGTTCCCGTGGCATCCGTATCGCGCGCCGCCGCAAGCCGGAGCGGCGACCGTCGGGCCGTGCGGGCCCACGAGCAACCGCAAGCCGCGGCTCTCCGAAGTGGCCGACGGACGCGCCGCGCTCCGGGCGCTGCTCGGCTGCTTTCGCCGCAAGATCGAGATCTTCTGCGTCGGCAAGGTGGCCGAGGGGGCACTCGAGCGCTGGCCCGAATTTGCCGGTTCCGGCTACATGCGCCACCCGGCGCAGGGCGGAGAGGCGAAATTCCGCGCCGCTTTCCGGCAGCACATCGCCAGTCGTTTATAGTTTGCGCACCATGACCGAAATCTCCCTCGCCCCCGAGGCCCTCGGCGCCGCCGATGCCCTCGGCGGGCTCGACACGCCCGCGCTCCTCCTCGACGGGGAAAGGCTCGAGCGGAACTGCGACCGCATGCGCGAGCGCCTCGCATCCCATGGCGTACAGCTGCGGCCGCACGTGAAGACCGCCAAATGCGTGGAGGTGGCGGTGACGGCCCTGCGCTCGGCCGAAGGCCCGATCACCGTCTCCACCTTGCGCGAGGCCGAATACTTCGTCGACCACGGATTCAACGACATCCTCTACGCGGTGGGCATCGTGCCGCACAAGGTGCCGCGGCTCGCGCGCCTCGTGCGCCGCGGGGCGAAGATCGGCGTGATCCTCGACAGCGTGGAGGCGGCGCGCGCGCTCGCCGAAGCGTCGGCACGCGAGCGCGTGGAGCTGCCGGCGTTGATCGAGATCGACAGCGACAACCACCGCGCCGGCATCCAGCCCGACGATCCGCGCCTCTTCGAGGTCGCGCGCGTGCTCGGCAAGAGCCTGCGCGGCGTGATGACGCATGCGGGCGAGTCGTACAACTGCACCACCGTGGGCGCGATCGAAGTGATGGCGTCCAACGAGCGCGAGGCGGTGGTGTCGGCCGCGATGGCGCTGCGCGAGCGCGGGCACGAGGCGCCGGTGGTGAGCGTCGGCTCGACGCCGACCGCCACGTTCGCGCGCTCGTTCGAGGGCGTCACGGAGGTGCGGGTCGGCGTGTACGTGTTCCAAGATCTCGTGATGGCGGGGCTCGGTGTGTGCCCGGTGAACGACATCGCGCTCTCGGTGCTCGCGACCGTGATCGGGCACCAGCGCGAGAAGAACTGGGTCATCACCGACGCCGGCTGGATGGCGCTCTCGCGCGACCGCGGCACCGCGCGGCAGAAGGTCGACCAGGGCTACGGGCTCGTGTGCGACGAGGCGGGCCGCCCGATGGAGCCGATGATCGTCGCCGACGCGAACCAGGAGCACGGCATCGTCGCGCGTCGCGATCGCGGCCCGATCGACTTCGCGCGCTTCCCCATCGGCTCGCGCCTGCGCGTGCTGCCCAACCACGCGTGCGCCACCGCAGCGCAGTTCGCCGAGTACCAGGTGCTGCGTGAAGGTCGCCCCACCGAAGTCTGGGAGCGCTTCGGCGGCTGGTAACGATTGCCGCAAAGGCGAAAGAACTTCGCGAAACCAAAAAGGGGTCAGATTACTTTTTCGCAGTGGTGAAAAAGTCATCTGACCCCTTTTCCCGCTGTAAGCGCAGGTCGAATGCGAGCGCTTCCACATCCTCCGGCACACCTATTGCAAGCTCGTGGTTTCCTTCATCGAAATCGAGGGAAACACGATGGCAGCAAGGCAACGTTCGAATCGATCTTCTTCCGCGAAGTCGCGCCGCTCCGTGAGCCGCAGCGCGCGCCGCACCGGCCGCATGACGAGCCGCAGCATCCAGCAGACCCGCGCGAAGCCGCGGCGCGCGAGGGCGGCGATGAACGCGAAGCAGGTCGCGACCCGCAAGCGCGCGATCACCGGTCCGAGCACGGGCCCCAATTCCGGTCAGCCAGCCAAGCGCACCATCACGCCGACGCGCAAATCATCGCGGGCAACGCGAGCCGGAAAATCGAACGCGCGGCGCGATCGAAAGAACTCGCGTCGCATGGCGGCCACGCAGCGGACCTCGTCGCGCGCCGGCGGAACGTCCCAGCGGACGTCACCGGCGCGGCGCACGCGCGCCGACGCCGCGAGCGCCCAGCGGAAAGCCGCACGCACCATGGGTTGAAAATGCGGACAGGCCCCATTTCCCGGCGAGGAAAAGGGGCCGGTCGCGGATTTCGGTTTTCGATCAGGCGACGCGGGTGAGCCGGGCGCCGCCGAGCTGGCGCAGCTCGCGTCCGAGGTATGCCGCCACCGAGCGCATGCCGTAGAGGCCCGCTTCGGCCTCGGCCTCGGCGTTGTAGTTCGTGTTCGTGTTGACGTCGTAGGTGTAGATCTCGCCGCGCTCGTCCTGGATGAACTCGATCCCCGCGATGCCGATGCCGTTCGCCGCGATGAAGCGGCGGTACGACTCGACGATCGGGTTCGCGAAGTCCTTCACGATGCGGAAGCGCGGCGCGGAGCTCGCGGGCGCCGTCGCGACCGGGGACGATTGCTCGCCCACCGGGCAGAACGCGTCGCCCACCTGGCACACGTCCGCGGGGCAGAGCTCGAAGCCGAGCGAGGTATCGACGCGCACGGCATAGAGCAGCTCGCCGCCCACGAATTCGACGCGCGTGATGTAGGGCTCGGGCGCGCGGATGTATTGCTGGATGAGCGTGATGCCGTCGACCGAATCCTCGAACGCCGGACTGTTCACGTGTTCGACGAGCGCATCGACCGACTGGAAGAGCTTCACGCCGAGGCCCTTGCCCGCGCGATTGTGCTTGGTGATGAACGGGCCCTTCATCCGCCGCGCGGCCTCGACGATGTGCTGCTTGCCGACTGCCGCGATCGTGCGCGGCGTGCGGATGCCGTAGGCGCGCAGCGCCTCGTACTGCGCGACCTTGCTGATCTCGAGCCGCAGTGCGCGGCTGTCGTTCACGACGCGCCGGCCATGCGACTCGAGCCACGCGAGCACGCCGCCGGTGAGCTCCGCGGCGTAGCGGTGGTCGCGCGTGTGCGACGAGGCGCTCATGCGGTTGTAGTAGACGCCCTGCGGCGGCACCTCGGAGAGGTCGAGCACGCCTTCGCTGAGGAACCACTCGTCGTACGGAAACGCGAGCTCCTCGAAAGCCGCGCGCAGCGGCTGCACCCACGCGTCGTTCTCGTGGATGACGTGGATCCTGGGGGCGGTGGTGTCGGTGGCCATGGCGATCTCCTCGTTCGACATCGAGGATAGCGACGGCCGTTCCGCTTGAAAAAGAATTCCGGGTTAGGTGCTCATAACCGCACGGCATGAGCTTTTCTCCCTCTGCCTCGGGAGAGGGCCGGCTCTTCGCGATTCGTGCCAAAAGCCGTTATAATTCAACTCTTCGCGCCCGTAGCTCAGTTGGATAGAGTACCTGGCTACGAACCAGGGGGTCGTGGGTTCAAATCCTGCCGGGCGCGCCAGATTTGTCAAAGACTTAGGGCCGAGCGATCACTCGGCCTTTTGTTTGGGCTAGCACCGGGCTAGCGCCGAGGTAGCGTCAGGGGATCTTGCTGGACGACGGGCTCAAAGCATTGCGGCAGGTGCTCCGCGGGCTACCCACCGATATCCCGCAGACGCTGCCTGACGACCCGGCCTTCCGGTCACCACAAGCCGCTCGTCGAAAGCTTGGACTGTTGCGGTGGCCGCTGGGACCTATATGTCCCCAGTGTGGCGATACGGCGCGCGTTCGGGCTTTGCGAGGCGTGAAGCACCGTGCCGGCCTATATCAGTGTGGTCGCTGCCGCCGGCAGTTCACGGTAACTGTCGGAACCGTCTTCGAACGGACTCGAGTTCCCCTCGAGAAGTGGCTGGTCGCCATCGCTCTCTTCGCGGGTCGCAAGGGCGCCCTTTCGGCGCACGCGCTTCATTGCGAGATCGGGGTGACCCATCGCTCCGCCGGCTTGATGTTGGCCAAGCTCCGCCAGGTCGCTGCCGGCAGGTCTCTATCGCGAGAGGAGCTGCTGCGTTTCATGCTGAACGTGGGATAACCCCGAGGCACATTGAGCTGGGCATTTCCAAGATGCTTTGTTAAGTATCGGCCCGGCCTGGAAAAATGCCTAGCCACATCAACGACTTGCGCTGCCTGAAGGCGAGGGTCAGTCAAAACTGACTATAAATGGATCAGTAGCACGCAGTAAACAATCCACTTAATCAGTCAGCAAAGGACTTACCCGAATGACCGCAGTAAACGAACCCGCACGAGCGAATCTGCTCAGCCGCGCCGAAGCAGCGCGGTATCTCGGCGTATCCGTCAGCACCTTGGCGACCTGGGCTTGCACCGGCCGGTACAACCTGCCCTATGTCCGGTTGGGCCGGTTGGCCAAGTACCGTGCCGAGGATCTCGACGCCTTCATCAGCAACTCGGTGATCGAACGGGGTGCCGCATGAACCTGACCCCGACGATCATGCCGCCCGAACGTGTGGCGGAAATCTTGTCGAGCCGCTTGGGTGGCTCGCCCGCGTCTTGGAACGACTGGCTCCAGGAAGACCGGCTTAACGAATCGCCTGAGCTGCCTTACAAGGTGCTGGGGGAATCCAAGTACTACTACGAGCACCTGGTATACGAATACATCCGCCGCTACAGGGATGGACAACCGTTTTTCGATGTTCAGCCTGATTTCGATTTTGAAACCTATCTTCCTCGAGTTCGCGTCGAGTTCAACGGCGAGCTTTATTCCCTGAGCATTTCTGCGGCCAACGCTCTTGCATCCCAGATCAAGACGATGGCACGCAAGCTGAGTGCAACGCGGATCGAGAAGATCGTGGCGATGTTTGAGCCGCGTCTCAACGATCAGGAAGGCGCCCAACCGTGAATCTCATCACTTTCATGATCTCGGATTCTCGCGCGGCAGCCATTCTTGCGAAGCGTATCGGAGGGTCTCCCGAGCAGTGGCGTCTCTTCCTCGAGAAAGATCGGAAACGCGCAATTCTCGGTGACCGCCCGCGTGTGCCCTTTGAAGGCGAGCCGGAGGATCCCGCATATGCCGAAGAATGCGTATACGAGTTCGCTCGGCTGATCGAGAAGAAACGGGGCCTGGCGTACATTCCTCCTTCGCCCCCGAGGTGGCTGCGCATCAGTTGCGACGCTGCGCCTGACTTCGACCACGAACACGAGAGAGCGATGGTGGCGATCTCGGTGTGCGCAGGTTCTAGTTCGGCTTGTGCGCGGCTTCCGCTTCTCGAAGCCAAAGAATTCGCGAGCGAAGTACTCCGCACCATCGACCAGCTCGAGGGAATGACCCCCGCTGAAATCATCGCCAGCTACGACATGGTCGACGGCAGGGAGAGCGCCAATGGCTAGGACGCTTACGAAAATGAAGGGACGGCGTGAACACGAGAGCTTCATCGCTTTGCCCCATGGGGTCATCCAGTCCGAGAACTGGCGAGCGATGTCGCCTTACGCGGTAAAGCTCTTCATCGACCTGTACAGCCAGTACCGTGGCTCCAACAATGGAGACTTTACTGCCGCATGGAGCGTCATGAAGCCGAAGGGCTGGCGCTCGAAGGGCACGTTGCACAAGGCGTTGAAGGAGCTCGAATGGTTCGGCATGATCGATCTCACGCGTCGGGGTGGCTTGAACCGCTGCAACCTGTATGCGGTGACCTTCAAGCCGATCGACGAGTGCAAGGGGAAGCTCGACGTTTCGGCAACCCGGTTGCCGTCTCGGCGGTGGAGCGTCGTGGTTGCGCCGTTCTCCAACGCGAAGAAAACACGGAGTCCAGCCCTTCCCATGGGCCATGCTGGATCGTCTGGCAGTCCAGCAGTCGCAGTTAGCAGTCCGGTCTGACCCGGGAAGCGGGGTAGTCGAAGGAGCAAGCCCTCTCAGACTACCCCGCCCGCTGTACTCCTTCTAGAGATCTACCAAGGGGACGCAGTCCCCGCAGCAGTGCCCTGGCCTTGCTGCTTCGTGATCTCGCCGGCCTGCAGAGCCTTCAGGTTACATGGAAGGGTTCGTCCCGATCGCTTCCATGAGCCAATCCGATGCCGCCCTGCCTTGAGCCCGCCCGATCCCTCATCATTGCCCGAGTCGACCTGCGACGCTGCACCTGGCCACGATGCGCAGTCTTTCCCGGTCGACCGAGGGCGATAAGGAGGAAGAAAGAAGCGCGGGGAGTAGAAGAGGCGCCTGCGAGCTGCGCTGCGTCGCTTGTAACGCGTTCTGGGCGGCCGCAGCCCTATCCTCGGCCGGGGGTCTCCGGTCCACCTCGCGTTTGCCTTTCATGACGCGGAATCCATTCGCGGTTGTCGATCCCGGTTGCGGTGACCAGATTGCGCAGCAGTGCTTGGTCCCTTGCCATGCAGAACCGGTAGGTGTTGGACAGGCAGGCCCGATTCAGCTCCCGAACGCGATCCTTGCCGATCTCGATGTGCTCCACGACCGGCGGCCCCGGCAGGGCGATGAGATACGCCGACTGGCAAAGTGGAAAGGCCAAAAGGGCGTCGCTCGGATAGGACGGTACGAATACGGGGCTGTCGCAGGTGGCGAACGAAGCGTCGTCGCTCGCCGGATGCAGCACCACCCATGTCATGAAGTACATCATCAACGCCACGCGCGGGGCCAGCTTCAGTGCCTTTGCAAGCACCATCTGTCGGTCGATTTCTACCTCGAGTCGGAGCTTCCCGCCATGGATGTGCTCGAGCATATCCTTTGGGGACACCTCTTTGGCTTCAGGGACTTCGTCCGCGATGGCTAAGAGGCGCGCAGCCACCTGCTCCTCGGTCTGCAGCTCGCCCGTGACCTTCTTCAGGTAGGCGTCCCCCATCACCTTGTGCGCCATAGCCATGAACTCAGGGGTGCGAGTGCATGAGAAGCCGACGAAAAGCGCTAGACCATCCCGCTGTTCGTCGGGGATCTTTTCGTGACGACGCAGCGCTCCAATGGCGGGCGCTGCAACCCCTTCGATCTTCGACAGCATGTCCTCGATGTCGAAGCGCCGGCGCCCTTCGCCATCGAGGAACGTGTAGAAGTGCGCCTCTACTGCGGTGTTAACCGGGGTCTGAGGCCGATACTGTCGGGCGCGACGGTCATATACCGCCAGCGGGACGCCATCACCGCGCGCGAAGCCATCACAGTAGAACTTTGACAGGTAATGCTGCCGCTTGGGGCCCTCGAGGACGCCCAACTTGAACGGCGAAATGTCGCTGTCGCTGTTCACGGTCCGCTATGGCACGTCTCTCGACGGAGAAAAGCCCGGCAGCCGCGGAAGAGGCTTCGCGCGGGCTTTCAGGTACGGCCAGAGCAAGTCCCAAGTCTCCGGATAGTACGTCCTCATCCACAGCTTATACAGAACAAACGGGTTGACCCCCAGCACGTCTGCGAGTCGCCCGAGGCGTTCAAGCGGTAGCCGCGTGCTTCCGGTCTTCATCATGCTCACCATGTTCGGCCTCTTGAAGCCGCAGGCGGTTGCGATCTCTCGTTGCGTCAGTCCAGAGCGATCGATGTAGTGCGCGAGAAACTGCTCGAGCGATGGGGTCTTGCCCAGGGCGGGCGCAACTTTGCTTGTCTTCATGAGGGCGAATGATGTTGTCATTTACCCTCTATTTATACCGTTCGATGGGCGCGGCATTCACGTAGATCAAGCGGAACTTATCGCGCATTACTCGCTACGACATGCGGACGACATTCATACGTCAATCAGTCGGTTTTGGCGCATCTGAGCTCTTACATATCGCGGGGGTGGGAGCTGCTGCCTCTTGGAAGTATCGCCCGTCAGCAGGCGAGATTCAGGGCAAGTTCTAGTCATCCGCAGGACATTTCGCTCGCCGTGAACATGCGCATGGTGGAGGGGTGCAACCCTTAGAAGAGAGACGCGGGTTCGATGTCCTCCGTGCCTAATTTTTTGCCACGCTAGATTTTTAATTCTTATACGTGACTCTTATACAGCCCGGACGCGAACATACTCATGAGTGACTGAGAGCCGCGGGCGTCGCGTGATGGTGAGCCAAGAGTCGGCCCTTTTTAGCGGCTGCTCTGGAGCAACTTCTCGAGCGCCGGAAGTAAGGTCGCCGAGACCATTTGCTGGCGGGTCTTGTACGGAGACGCCCAAAATGTTGCTCAATGAGCAATGCTTGCGCTGGTTTAATTCGCATTGCGAGCGACGTCCGCAGCTTCGATGCGAGAGTTGGACTGATTTCGCTCATTCCGTTTACGTGTCCCCCAACTGAGGTTGCCGGCTATGACCGGCATGCCCAATATAACTGAGTACACGAAGGCCGCTGGCGCCATATCCTTGGGCGGCAATGCTTGCGCACATCCTCCTTGATTGCAGCGGATCACGGCGAACGAGATGGAAATCGCGAAGCGCCTCCGCTATCTATCCGAAAACGCCGACCCAAAGCTCGACGCGCAGGCGCAAGAGCGGGCGTTAAGTCGCTCCGTTGCATCCATGGTGGCTGGCCCCGCTCAGTAGACCATCGGCTAACGGCCGACCACCAAGGCCGGCGGTTCCCGGTGGTTGCCGGCTTTCGGCCCAGCAGCGGACTTTTGGCCTTTAGCCAGCCCGGCTCACAGGCTCTCCTGCTCCGCGGTAAATCCGTGCGCGGGATCCATGGCTGCCGCGATGTCAGCCCACCCGGCCTTCTGGGCAAACAGCTTCATGTTTTCGACCGTTGCCGGTAGCGCAGCTTTTCGGCGCTCGGGGGGCACATCCGACGGTGACATGCGGCATGGCTGAAGCAAACGGCCATGTTCAAGGGCTACGGCGGCAATCTGGGCTGCGACTCTGAAGCCTCCCTCGTCAACGTCGCCCCAATGCCGCACCAACGTGTTAGCCGGCAGCGAATCCAACAGGCGGCCGTACATCGCGCGCCACGCCGGGGAAGGTGCTCCGCCCGTGTAGATCAGCAGGACCGGCTCGTGACATCGCCGCTTGGCTTCCTGGTGAAACGTGGTGAGGTTCTCGATCGAGAGGAGCTCCGCCACCGCCTGCCCGGATTCGATCGCAGTGACTGCGGCCGCGGGAAACGCGGCATAAGGCGCATCGAGAAGAGCCGCGACTCGCGTGCGCACGATCCGTAGCCGTCCAGCAAGCCGGACGGGCTGCTCTTCCCGTACGAGCCCGAGCTCGAGCCACACGGCCTGGGGTTCCCGGATCTCGGCGTCGACACTACCAGCCAGCAGTACGTCCAGCGCCGGCGTGAGGGACTCGACCCGCTTGCTGTCGTTGAATACCCGCGCGCTGAAATTTCGGATCGGTGTTTCGCCCGCGTCGCCCAGCTCACGGGCTGCGCGAACAGCGAGCACTGCATCGCGCCACGCGACAGCGTCCTCCGGTCCGTAGCCACGCACGGTCTTCATCTTTTCCCAGCGCTCAAGCACTGCTTCGATCACCGGAAAGTCGGAGCGGAACCCCTCCAAGCGTGTGGCCGCGTCCGCGCGGATCGCACTTGCCGGCAACACGTTCAGGAAACGTGCGAGGCCGACCGCATCGACGAGGTCAACGCGCTGGACGTAGCCGCCGTCCTCCTCGCCAATGCGATCCCACGTGAGTCGGAGCACGCGTTCCGCGCGCGCTGCCTTGAGGGCAGCCTCGATCGCCTCTTTGCGCCCGAGCTCGCGGACGGCGTGGTACTCGGCGAGCGTGCTCGCGGTGAGCGCTGGCGGACGCGATCGTGAGCCCACTTCATGCTTCTCGCCCATGCGAAGAAGCTGCGTGAGAAGCGATCTGGCGAGCTCGTTCATGCCCTACGCCGTGACCGCTGCTCGCTTCGTCGGCACTGTTGCCGAGAGCGCCGCGATCTCGCTTTCCAGCAGCTCGGGGTGGAACTCCACGAGGTCGGCGCGGCTGAGCCTGCGCGCTTCCTCGGTGAGCGAGTGTCCGGAGAACGACAGGGCCTGGTTGTCCGGGTCGCGTGCGACCTCGTAGTACCGGTGGAGGAAGGCGTTCAGCACGCCGATGTCCTTGCCGGGCCCGGCCATCAGCACCTGTAATCCCAGGTCTTCGAGGTAGCGCATGGTCGCGAGCGTGTTGGGCTCGTCCATCTTGTCGAAGGCCTCGTCCAGCATGATGAGCCGGATGCCGCCCGTCGCCCCGCTGGCGATGCGATAGGCGGAGGCGAGCGCCGCGCCCGCAATCACGTAGAGTGGCGAGCGGTGCTCACCGCCGGAGCTTGGGCCCAGGCGCTTCGAAAGGTTCGCGACCTTTTTCAGCGTCCGCGTGGCCGGGTCTTCCCGCCAGATCTCGATGTCGAAAGCGAAGAACTCGCGGTAATCGTGTAGCGGCGATTTCGCAGCACCCGCACCCACCTCCGTCGCCTGCTCGATGAGGGCGCGGAACTCCTCCGGCACCTGTGCGGCATCCCCGAGAAGGTCGGACTCGAACCCGTAAGTTCCGACGTCCTGTATGAACTTGTAGAGCGTCTTGAATTCGGGCCGAAGCTGTGCATCGAACGAGTAACGCTCGCCATTCGAAAACGGCGGGCACGTGCGCAGCACCGCGTTCAGCGCGCTAATCTGGTCGCGCATGCGTTCGATGTTTTCGTGGATCTTGAGCGCCACGTCGTTGCGAAAGGTCGTCTGCGCGGTCTGGTAGGCGCGCTCGACATCCGCTTCGTAACGCGGTAAGTCCGTGCCACGTAGCCGGGCGAGCATTTCGTCGACCCACGTCCCGCGCTTCCGCCAGGATTCAGCGTCGGTTGTATCGCGCACCTCCTGCGGCAAGTGCTCCTTGAAGTTCGCGACGAACTCTATGAGGGCCTTTTCGCCCTCTCGAATTGCGGCCTCGCCCGAGCCTTTCGCGTTCACGTACCTGCGGCCCGCGGAGCCCGCCATCGCCGCGTTGTCCCCCGAGCACTCCCGGAAGAGATCGTCCCACGATTTCGGTGCCGTCTCCGAATCGAAATACGGATCCGCTCGCAAGGTCCGCGCGCTCGCGCGCGCCTCTTCCGCCGTCACGCCAGCGGTCGCCGCACGCTCTTCCATCTGGGTGACGTCCTTGGCCGCACTGCCCTGCTGGCTCATCTTCTCCAAAAGCTGATTGTTGAACGCTACAGCCTCTTCCTGGAGCCGCGACGCCTGCTCGAGCAGCACACCGTAGCTGCCGTCGTCGAAGTCCTCGAGCATGCGCTTCATCTCCCCGACGCTCGCGTGCGCGCCGCGGAAATTGTCGAAGTGCGAGAGGAACGAGTCGAGCGCTTCCTTGCTATTGCCGAACCACGCGAGCTGGTTCGCTAGGCCGCTCGCCTCGGCGTGGCGACTGTCGAGCACTGCGATCTCGCGCTGGATCTCGGCGATGCGCTGCTGGAATTGCGCTGTTTGCGCCCCACTGTCACGGCCGCCGAGCATGAGATACGCTGGCGGCCGCAACCGCTCGAGCGCCCCCGAGGCCACCAGCATGGCGTCCTTCGTCATGGCGCGAGCGTGCGATATCGCTTCGGCATCATCGGCGCGCATGGTGCTACCGAATTGCGCCCGAAGATAGGCCACTGCCGCCGTATAGTCGCCCACCAACAGCTCGGCCACCGACCCCTTCGTGGGCGCTACCGGATTGCGATGGTGGCTTTCGAGCGCGATCTTCGCGCCGTACACGCGGTTCAGCCCGCGGTAGACCTGGAACGCATCCTTCTCGCGCTTAACGTCGGAGATCAGCAGCGCCTCACGGGAGGGCCCGAGGTACGCTTCGATGGCGGGTTGCCACTCCACGTCCTTCACCCGCACAAGGTCACACACGGGAGTAGACGCAATGCCGGCGTCGGCGAGCGCGTGCTGGAGGCGCAGCACGTTGTCGTCCAGCGGCGGACGCCCGGACTTCGCGCGCGCAAAGTTCACCTGCTGGTGCTCCAGCTCCTTCTCGAGGTCCTGGCGCTGACGTTCCAATTGTCCGATGGCCGCGGTCCCCTGCGCGAGCGCAACACCCAGTAGCGAAATCGCCTCGCCCAGCAACTCCTTGGCCTCGTCGCGCAAGGAATCGGCGGGCTCCGCGCGGAGCCACGCGTCCAGCCGATTACGCACCGCGGTGGCCGACTGGGGTGCGTAACCGGCCGAGACAGCTGATCCGAGGAGGCGCACGGCAAGCATCACCGTCTTCCGGAATTCCTCCTGCGCCTTGGCGAGCTCGACTCGCTTCTCTTCCAGCTGGTGCTTTGCGGTGCCGAGCTTCGTATGGGCCTCATGCCCTTCAACGAGGTGCTTCACCCGCGCCGCTTCGGACTCGGCGTGCGCCTTGGCAGCTGTGAGCCCATCGATTTCCGCCTTGATTACCTCCAGCCGGTCGCCGGCAGCCTGCAGGGCCTTTAGCGCGTGGTCGTGGGCTTCGAGCGCTAGCTCCGCGCGCGCATCGGCCTCGAGCGCGCGCCATGTCGCCGCCCGGCGCATGTCCTTCACCGCCTTGTCGTAGTGCTGCTTGACGCCTTCAGCGCTCTCGACCTTGGCTTTCAGCCGCGCCACGACGTTGCGCAGCTCCGCGAAAGAGTTCACGACCTCCTTGAACCGGCGAATATCGACGGGACGCGCCTCGAGGACCTGGGTGCGCACGATCTCGTCGACGTGCTGGTCGAACCGCATGCGCAAGCCGAAGCGAAGGCTCTTGCGGAAAGCATCGATCGAAGCAGGGCCTGCGCTGCTGCGAAGCTGCAGCAGGTAAGCCTTAATGAACCGATCGGAGTCCGAGTACACCGTCTCGACGCCTGCCACGCCGCCGCGCTCTTCCAGCTGCAGGCGGAAGGCGGTCCAGTCGCGGGGTTGGTCCTGCTCGTCGATGCGCTCGAGATGGTCGCTCATGCTGAGCTCCACGCCCGGCACCACATACCGGCCGAGGACTTCGTGGCCATCCTTGTTGTGCTGTGCGGCGATGCAGACGCCGAGCGACAGCGGCTCGCGGGTCTCCGTATCCTTGAAGATGAGCGTGAGATAGGTCAGAGCGTGCTCGCGCACGTACTCGTCTTCGCCCACGCCCCAACGGCCCAGGCAATAGTCTCGGATGGTGCGTGGGCTGCGCTTCACCGACTTATCGTCGGCTTGGGCGTTGAGCGACACGTGGTTCGCGTTTCCGCCCATGAGCGCGATCTGCAGCGCGTCCATCACGGAGCTCTTGCCGCTGCCGTTCTGGCCGTAGATTCCTGTCACCTTCTCGATCTGGATGTTCTGCTGGTCGATGAGGTAGAAGTTCACCGCGAGCAGGTTGGTGAGCAGCTTCATCGCACTTCCTTCACGGCCGCTTCTTCGGACGGCGCTAGTGTGGTGGTCGGCGCCGCGGCCGCCGCGGGGTCGCGCCAGATCGCCAGCTTCACGAGCGCGTTCTCGCCCAGGACATCGGCGATTGCAGGTCGGATGGCCACGACGTACGGTTGCACGACTTCGGGCGCTGAGGCCGGGCCGTCTTCCTCGTCGTCGAGCATCCGTGCGATGCCCCAGCGCTTGGCGCTCTTCATGAGCGAGTCCAAGCGGCCCTTCTCCGGCATGGACCGCCCGGTTTCGTGCCGGAAACGCTCGCTGAGGTCGACGAGGTCGCAATGAACCTCGCCCTCGTCGGTCATGTCGCCGCGGTTCAGACCCTCGTCGTAAATCTTTCGCAGCAGGAGCGCGAAGAGCGTCTCGTCTTGGCTCGCGGCGCCAACCTTGGCATGTTGCGGCACCGCCGTGGCGTAGCGAAACTGCCGATTGACCTTGAGATCGACTCCCAGGAGCTCAAGCACGGGCTTCAGCTCCAGCTCGTATTGGTCGACAAGGCGATACGCATTGCGAGCGCGGGAGTCGGAGTAGTAGAGCACCTGCTCGGCGACGACGCGGTAGGCCGCAGCCTCGAAGTCCTCAACCGTGTAGATGCAGTCCCCCGCATCGACCAATCGTTGCCATCTGTTCATGCTGCGCCCTTTCGCTGGAGGGACTTACGCTCGTGCACTTCAAACGGAGCGCTTGATACGAAAGGACCCGCAACTTCCTCGCGATCGGAATAGACGACGATGCGAGCCGGGGTGAGGCGTGCAGCCGACGCCCGAAGGTCCCGGTTGCCGGAGGCGTTCGCGGCCGCCGCACTCATGAGCATCTGCAGGGCTCGAAGGTCCGCGACCGACTTCACGGTGAACTCGGTCCACTTCGCGCTTGGCTTGCCCTGGAGGTGCGCATCCAGGAACTGGCTCATCTTCTGCGGCGTGACCGTGCGGGCCTCACGCGCCTTCGAGAGTAGTGATGACCGCGCGCGTTCGTTGATGGAGAGGGTGACCTTGCGCAGCGGCGCCGGCTGCGGGCGCTCGCTCGGCTGCCGGGGCTCGGCAAGGGTCATCGGACCCACGAGGTGCCACGGCGCGAGCGGAAGGCTCATCGCCGCGAGCGGGTGTTCGAGCACGTTCTTCACGGCGTTATCCACGAGCTGGTCGATTGGGCGCAGGGAGCGCAGGCGATAGTCGAGGTAGGCGATCGCACGCTTGTTGGCCCGGTGGATCTCGTCGTCCAGGCGGTCTAGGTACTCGTCGATGCGGCGGATGTCGTCCAGGCGCGAGATGTCGCGCTCGAAGAGCATCACGGCCCGGTCATGGTCGCCCTTGCACCGGTTGTTCTCGTACCACGAGACGAGCCGCATTCGGTGTTCGGGGGACGCTCGCAGCTCCTCGACCATCCGCAGGATCTGCGGCCGGCGGGAAAGCGGGTGGTCGCGCGTGCGCAGCTCGCGGTAATCGGCGATGAAGACCTGTTGGATGAAGTCGGTGAAGAAGCGCTTCACGTATTCGCGTGTCGACGTCTCGCTCGAGACCGACTCCATGATGTCCCGCACGTTCGTCCCGGTGTTGCGCACGTACTCCATGAGGTGACGCGCCTGGCTCGCAGCCTCGCCCAGCACGTCGCCGCTGTCCTGACCGGATCGTACGTTCTGCAGCTGCAGCTCGATAGCGCGCACCTTGCCCGATACGAAGACCGGCCCACGCTCGGCGAAGTCGAGCAGTCGGTCCATGAAGTGGCCGACAGCGGGCCTCATCGTCACCATCTCGCGCACGCCGATGCGGTCGAGACGGAACCAGCCCGCATCACGGAAGGTGTTGAAGACCTCGATCGCGCGGATCGGCAGCGGGGTGTCCGGCTTGTCGTCCTCCCATGCGTCGAGCAGCGTCAGGTTGTGCGCGATTTCTTGCGTGATCTCCGAGCGAGGGAACCCGTGCACAGGCGGAAGGGGCGCATCGGGGCCGAATCGGCGCTGGTACAGCTGGCAAAGCAGCTGCCAGTACCTACGGCGGTTGGGCGAGGCGAGCGGCGCAAAGAGCGTGTCGGGGACGCGCTCGAAAAGCCGCGCGCCCGCAAAGTGCGCCGTTACGGGAATATCCACGGTTTCACCTCCTTCACGTTCTCGACGGCGAGAATGTAGTCGGGTGGCGCTTGCGCCGTCGTGTCCACGGCCACGCGAAGCTCCTGGATGAGATATGGAACCAGCGCGCCGCGGCACGTCTCCACGCGTGCCGCCGTGTCGCCGAAATACTCGTGCCGCACAACCTCTTGCTGCTCGCGGTCGAGTGCAGGGTGTGCGACGAGGCGAACCCTGACCGTTGCGTACCAGGCGGCATCGGCTTTGACGTCGCGCGTTGCTGCGATTGCAAGCGGCGTGCACTGCAAGATGCGGCCGAGGCCGAAATCCCGGAACTCGCCGCGCGGTGTGCTGAAGGCACGCACGTGCCAGCGCGGGCCGGCGATAACCAGCGTGTGCGGCTCGATGACGTGCGTGTGAGGCTCAGGTTCCCGCATCGAGCGGTAAACGATCGACACCTGGCGACGCGCCGCGATGGCAGTGCGGAGGCACGCGAAGGTCTTCGGGTCGGGAGCCACGAAACCGCGGAAGGCTCGCACGATGATGGTATGAGCGCGGCGCGGATCGTGTGCTCCGACTGCCGCTAGGTATTGCGCAAGGGACTGACTGCGAGCGGCTTCCGAGTTTGCGCCGTACACGGCAGGGGTAGCGCGGAAGCTCTTGCTCTTGCTGTCCCAGCGCAACCAGCCCGGGTGCTGATCGCCGAACTCCCGGATCCATTCGCTCGCCCGGCTTGGACTGATGCTGGAGAGCTCGAGCACGCGCGAGCGCTTGATCTCCCCCTCCCAAGCAAGGAGAGCGCCTAGGAGCGCATGTCGATCAAGGGTATCATCCACTGGAAGCCCAATGATGCGGAATCCCGTATCATACGGAAAACCGTGCCAAGCTGCACGCCGGGACCAACCGCGCGAAGCGTGGCTGCGCTTCGCAAGCGACGCGATACGTCGAATGGGGGTAGAAGTGCCGTCTAACAACAAGTTCGAGCCGACGCTGAATCATCGTGGGTTTTCCGCGGCACGGCGGTAGTTGGAGTTGGCCGGCCGTCCAACAAGTCGTTAGGTGGGTACATGGCGAAGTCCGCGGACGAAGAGTTACAGAAGTGGCGCGATCTCGTTGGAGGCTTCATTCTTGCGTTCGGGGACATCGAACTAATCACCTACAGGATGTGGGCGGAACGATTTAAGCGAAGGCAACCACCCCACCGCTTTGCTGCGCGGACTCGACAACTACTTAGCCAGCTTAACGGAGAGGACGAGCAGACTGGCGAGGTTCGAGCCCTGCTGCAGAGCGCTCTAACCTTGGCAAAGCGGCGGAACACGGTCGCGCACAATCCCTTGCAAGTCGACGTCTTCGTGCACACCAACACTGGCCAGATCTTCGCTGAGGCAGCCATTTCGGCATATGGCGCCAAGGACAGGATTGACGATCGAGAATTGATGGAACTCCGATCGACGGCGGACGATATCGCCAACCGCCTCTACAAGGCTATCGGGCTGCAGTACGGTATCGAACGTGAGAAAGCCAGCTGACAACGCGTTGGAGCGGGCCGTTAATCACCGTGGCCGCGCCGTCCTTACAAAAATGGGTTGCGGGCTCGGCGGCGCGGAATGGCTGCCGTACTACATCGTTAGAAGTCTCCGCAACGGGCATTCTCGGCTATGACCGTCCTTCGCGCCTTCACCGACTATCCCGCCGAGGCGGCTTTGGTGGGGCGCATGTTGGCCGGGTATGCCGATCTCGAGATCGACTTAATGAACTGCGCCAAGGCTGTTCGAGGAGACCTCGACTTGGCGTTGAAGACAATGTTCAGCGGCAGAGGGAATAGCCAGCGGATCGACCTTGCTGTTGCTATTGCGCGGCCGCCATACGATGCCTTGGAGTTGGCCGCCGAATTCGACTCGGCCATCTCGGCCGTGCGTTACTGCCTAAAGATACGAAACAAATATGCGCACTGCACTTGGTGGAATGACAATACCGGTCAGCTCGCGTTCGCAAACCTGGAGGAGCTCGCGAAATTGAACGTGGTAGTTACAGACCTTCGAAATTTGACGGTCAACCACGTTACTGTCGCTCACCTTCAATCACAGTTCGACTATTTCGAGTACGCAGACAACATGTTGATGGGGGTAATACAGGAAGGGAATCGTCGCGCAGGCAGGCCCGCTCATCCAGGGATTGTAATCCCTCAGCCAATAGCCCAACCGCCGCTGACAATGTAAAAGCAAGGGATAGAGCTTGTAACAATAACTAAAGCGGCCGAATTTCCGTGGCGAATCGCGTCTGCCCACAGTATCGGTAGCGTGGACGGCCGCTCAACAATATCCTTAGTCGTCGCAAGGAGCACCGTGAAGTCGCACAAGCCGATCGTTTTCGATCTCATGACGAACGCTGCTGATTCCCTGCGTCAGGCGGTAGAGATAGTCGCACTCAAAGAGTCCGGCGCGGACCATGGCCGGCTGAAGCACGCAATCACGAACGTCGCTCATTGCGTCGAACTATTGCTCAAAGAGCGGCTCCGTCGGATCAATTCAGCCTTTGTGTGGGAAAACGTCGATCGCTATCCCAGCCTTGAGGCGCGTACCGTGACGGTCGACACGGCGATCTCCCGACTAAAATCTATTGGCGGCGTCTCCATCTCACCGGACGATGAACGCACCCTCAAGTCCCTGCGAACCACAAGGAATGCAATCGAGCACTACGAATGGCGTGCCTCTGAAAAGGAAGTTCGCGTAATTGTCGGTAGCGCCTTGAGTTTCGCATTCGAGTTTGCAAGAGAAGAACTCGCGGTCGACTTAACCGATGCTTTTAGGCAAGACGATACGTGGAGGATGCTTCGAGACGAACTGTATGAGTTCGCCCACATTCACGGGGCAAGACTTGCGGCAAGCCTGCGCGCCAAGGGGGAGCACCCGCAGTGCTGCGACGAGTGCGGTGAACTCACCGTCCCAATGCGAGGTGGTAGTTGCGAACTTTGCGGTCATTGGCAATCAATCGACGATGAGCAGTAGGGGGAGATAGGTAATGGGGTTTGTCCGGCGATATGGCTTACAGTCCGCAGTCGGAAGCGGACTAAAGCTCGCAGAGGATGGATCGACGTCACGTAAGCACAGCAACGCCGACTTAACGAGGAGTTCACGAATTCCCTGACGATTTCGCTTAGTTCCTTCGGTCATCGCAGAGTTGACTTAAACATGCGCAAATGTGTTGGTTGAATAGGTCAAAAACATGCAAGGGCGCGGGCGAACAGTCGTAATTGACGGACCGCTGGCTTTTCGCACGCAGCGGATCCGCGCTGCGCGAGAGTCCGAGGTAGGAATTCAGATCCTAACGATATCTGCACTTGCCGAGCGTCTCGCAGGAGGCTTTCAACGGCAGGTTGAATTGCAAGAGTTGGATGCTGCCATTCAGTCGGCCCTCGAGAAAGGTTCCCTGGGTGATCTCCAACCGATTCATGATTTGCCCGGGATGACACGGGCAGTCAGCGCCACGCTACGACGGCTTTGGGAGGCGGATTTGTCGGCTTTGGATCACGCCGAACGAAGCTCCCGGTGGGCGGCGATCGCGACGATTGAAAATCGCGTAAGGCAAAACCTCCGACATGGGGTGCTTCTGCCTCGCGATCTGCGGGATGCGGCTGTGGCACGCGCAAGCCATGCGCCGGCCATTCTGGGCTCCGTCGAGATATTTCAGGTTCCAGACGTTGTTCCCCTGTGGCGACCTCTCGTTCAAGTCCTAGGTGCGCACTCCCCGGGCCAGTGGACCGAACCCGCAGGGGACGTCACTACTTGGTGCGCTTTTGAGGTTCGTCGCGCAGCGCTCAAGCCGTCCAAGCCGCAGGTAGAGACCTGTGCCAATCCTCGCGCTGAAGCAATCGAGGCACTGCGGTGGGCGCGGCAGCTCATTGCTTCGGGGCAGGCTAAGCCCGAGCAGATAGGGATTTGTGCCGCGAGCACCTCGGAGTATGACGCGCATTTCCTTACCGGCGCTTCTATCGCCGGTATTGCAATGTATTTTTCCCATGGTCGGCCGGGTCTCGCGACGTGGGAGGGACAAGCATGTGCGGCGTTAGCGGACGTGTTGCTTCGGGGGCTGCATCAGACCCGTGTGCGACGACTCCTAAGCTATTCTCTCGGGAGGGTGGATTTCCTGTCCGGTCTGCCAGCTAACTGGGGACTTGGGCTCGAGCGCGGCGCGTCTCTCGGCACGGTGGAGCATTGGCGGCAGGCTGTGGCGGCCGCCAGAATTCAGCGCGACGATGGAATCGATATCGCAGAGACCTTGATTCCCGCTATCGAACTCTTATCGAACGGTGTTTTACGAGCTGCTGAGTCAGCAGTCCTGCTGCCGCCAGCCGCGCGACCCCTCTGGCGTCAAGCCCTGCAGCAGGCGCCCTCTGCGGCACTCGAATACTCGCTTCAAGCGCTCCGCGTGCCGGATGTCGCCGATCCGGGCGCTTCAATCGCATGGGGCCCCGCCAGACATCTTGAAGCCGCACCACGCCCGTGGATGCGTCTTCTCGGTCTCACCAGTCGCTCGTGGCCGCGGTCGCCGCCTGACGATCCGTTGTTACCTCAATCGGAGCTTGCCGGGATCGGCAGCCTATCGTCAGTGCGGGACCTTGACCGCCGTGCCTTTGTCACCCTGACCAGCAAGGCGACGCATGGTGCCGTGCTTTCGATGAGTCGTCACAGCGTCCAGGGAACCTTACAGGCGCCCAGTCCGCTGCTGGATAAGGATTGGAATGTTCGTGACCTTCGCCGCGATCGCGTGCCGGCGCACGCCTATAGCGAGGTAGACCGCATTCTCGCGAGGGCGACGGAACTGCAGCAGATCCCTGTCGCCAAGAGTGCGATCGCCTGCTGGTCGGATTGGCACCGCG
>Ga0134128_10002258_pt1 | contig 24004 bp, 25 predicted proteins | sample KB31754_FD_96462 | JGI IMG/M metagenome (GOLD analysis project Ga0134128, IMG submission 96462) | Terrestrial soil microbial communities with excess Nitrogen fertilizer from Kellogg Biological Station, Michigan, USA - KB3-175-4 | ecosystem: Environmental > Terrestrial > Soil > Unclassified ... | reverse complement strand
TCAGGACTGCGATGATCTGTTCCTCCGTGTGCCGTTTCCGTGTCATGGCTCCCTCCTGTGGAGCCCATCACAGCACAGGGGAACTTCCCAGCCAATGGTCTAGTTTTCAGGGGGAAGATCACTAGCCCGTGACGTATGAGTGGCATCCGAGGAAGGCCGAAGTAAACCGACGGAAGCACGGCGTGTCGTTTGAGGAAGCGGCTTCGGTATTTCAGGATGCAGATGCACTGACCTTCGAGGATCCAGACCATTCAGATGACGAACCGCGAGAAATTACTATTGGTCTATCGACACAAGGTCGGGTGTTGTTCCTTGCTCATGTGATCGTGGGGCACGGATTCGAATCATAAGTGCCAGAAAAGCAACTCCAAAAGAAAGGAAACAGTATGCGGAAGGCCTTTTCTAAAGCGATGAAAGACGATCTCCGGCCTCGGTACGATTTGACGAAGCTGAAAAAGGCCATGCGGGGGAAATATTATAATCAAGCAATGGCGGGAACAAATCTCGTGCTTGTCGATCCAGAGTTGTCCAAGGTATTTCCGGATTCAACTTCCGTAAACCGAGCCTTGCGGATCCTGTGTAAAGCAGCCGGCAAGTCCACTCAGCCATCCCGGCGCTCCCTCAAAAGCGCACCTCACCGGAAACGATCGGCCGCATAGCTCGCACCGTCGCCCCCACTTTTCTTGGACCGAATATGAATTGGGGTCACATCTTGTTCTGTGCATGCCAATCGCGCAGGAAGCCAACGAAGGCGCATAGCAAGCACGATCTGACCGTTAATTTGCCTTCCTCGGATGGCCATGGACTATGCCCTCTTGACCGGAGCCTTCGAGATGGGCGACCCCCTTTGTTTGCTTAACCCGTCCTATTTTCTGCTTGTCATCGTGTACCGTCTGACTTCCGCTGGCTTGAGGCAACATCCTCCCTTTCATGTACAAGGAGAGAGATGGAGTGCTGTATTGTCCCACATACCTATATGGTATCATGAAATGCCAAAGCCAAGCTTTGAATGGGATGAGAGAAAAAATCTTCTCAATCAAAAGAAGCACCGTGTTTCTTTTGAAGAAGCTCAAAAGGCCTTTGACGATCCCAAGCGCATCATTATTCGTGATCTGGATCATGAACAGGGCGAGAAACGGTTCTTCTGCCTCGGATTGGTGGAGAGGGACGTTTTAACGGTACGATTTTCTTATAGAAGAAAGCGGGTCCGCATTTACGGAGTAGGATACTGGAGGCAAGGGAGGAAACGCTATGAGCAAGAAAATCAGCTACACCAATGAACGGTTGACCATGGGAGAACGTGTCACAGATTTTCTGCCGCCACCTTCGGCCTTAGTCAAGCGGGAGCCCACCACGAAAGTCACGCTCGAGTTGACACAGAGTAGTCTTGCGTTTTTTAAGAAACAGGCCAAGCGCGCACATGTACCCTATCAACGCATGTTACGTGGTCTCATCGATGCGTATGCAAAACAATATGACGTTGCGGTGTAAGAGATCTACGGTGGGCTTGAGAGCGGCCCATCAGCTTCATAAATCGAACCATCCACCCTGCCGCCATCCAGCAATGAGGTCGGGAGTCGTTCTTTGGGGAAGGCCGGCTCGTGCCGCACAGATGTCTCTCACTATGCCGAAGCGGCTGCCTTGATGGGGGGCTATTGTAAGGGTGGCACGCATCCCTCGTGGATGGTGCTGCCGAGTTCACCGTCTTTTAGACGAGACGTCTTTCTTAGAAGAGCTCGATGAGGTATTCGCCTTGTTCAAGATACGCAAGTATTTGAGGAAAGAGTGGTTGAAACCATCTGGTTAGTGCGGCATTGGAACAGTTTTCAATACGTATCCACACCACCGGTGTTTTCTGTGTGGAGGTCAGCAGGAGTAGGTTCTTACAGTCTTCATCCTTTGTGATGATGGTCTGAACATTGGCAACGCCGTAGTTCCAGATCGCCTGATCTGGTGAGAGGAGTCTGCCCACCTCTTCGACGTGCACGGCCCTATGACCGAGCGATATGATGAGCCGAGCTAAGGCCGGAGGGAGTTGAGCATCAATCAGGAAGTTCATCCGGCGCGGAGGATGACGTGATCGGACTGGGCAGCCGCAAACTCAAGGGTTGCTTGAATATCTTCTTTCTCAAGATAGGGATAGTCCTGCAGGATGGTCTCCGACGAGACGCCTGCCGCAAGGAGATCCAGGATGTCCTTCACTCGGATCCGCATGCCGCGAATACAGGGACGACCACCGCACTGGGCCGGATCAACCGTAATGCGCGAAAGCAAGCTCATAGCGCTTATGGTAATGCCACCAAGACGTGGAGATCAATGTTATTCCAGGGAAGGGGAGGAGAGGAATGGAGGCAGAACTTGTACTGTGCAGACTGTGGTGGAGGTGATGCGCTGTGGCTCATCCATAGCACCGGTCTTTTCCATCAAGCTCTGTCATTACTTTCCGCCGAACAGCAAAGATGAAGTGGGGGCACATCTTGTTCTGTGCATGCCGATAAGCGTAGGAAGATAACGAAGGCACATAGCAAGCAAGATCTTGTACCTGGCGGGAGCCCACCACGAAAGTCTCGCTCGAGTTGACACAGAGTAGTCTTGCGTTTTTTAAGAAACAGGCCAAGCGCGCACATGTACCCTATCAATTCATCAGCTTGCATACCTGCTCCAAAGAATGACCCCTGACCACTTTGTTTTGAAACAGTATGTTGAGGTTGCGAGGGGCAGCCTGCCAGCCGAAGGCTCGTCGCAGCAGCGAATCTGCGAGTGCAGCAGAAGCGTTCATGAATAATGCGGGCTAGGGAGGACTTGACGACGCCCCATGAATCGGCCGACAATGAGCCTCGTTTGTTCGTACTCCTCATGGATATGGTGAGGGATGGAGAACCAACGATGCCAGCGCGACTCTCTCGCTCGAAGGCGGTTCTGATAGTCGGACTGTCCAGGAGTTAATGGGGCATCGCGATGGCAAAACGACGATGCTGATACACAGTTTAAGATCTGACTCGAAACTCCTTTAAGATTAACGGAAAAGATGAGTCGAGATGAGAGGGTTTTCAGTCATACGTCGCGGAGTCCACCACGCATTGGCCTGCGTGATGGCACTGGCTATCTGGTCTCCTGCCTCTGGGGCCGAGGACAAAACCGGCGTCTGGGTCGAAGCCGAAGGCTTCTATCACCTGGGGGATGAAACGACCATGGAGCTGGCGCAGCGGGCCTCACTGGAGGCGGCGCGGCGCGCCGCCATTGAAAAGGCGCTGGGGATGCACGTGACCGGCTCGACCTTGGTGCGTAACGCGCAACTGATCGAAGACCTGATCCACGTCGTGGCACGCGGGATAATCGTCGAGGAGAGTATTCTAGAACAGGGGTTGAAAGCGGAAGGAGCCAAAGGCGCACACGCCACCTATCGGACAAAAATTAACGCAAAGGTCGTGCGCCTGGCCGGTGGTCCACGAGCTTCCGATTTTTCGGTCCGCTGCCGCCTGAGCCGTACGACCTATCAACATGGCGATCACGCAGAACTGCGCATGACACCCAATCAGGATGCCTATCTCTACGCCTTTGATGTTACGGAAGATGAACACATCACCGTTCTGGTCCCAAATCGATACCTGCCGGAAGCCCGCGTCAAGGGCGGGATGGAGTTTGTATTTCCCGCGCCAGAATTGGTCAAGCGTGGCATCCTGCTGACGACGATGGTCATGCCAGGGAAGCACCGGTCCGCCGAGAGCATCAAAGTGATCGCCACACGCCGACCGATGGATGCATTAAAACGACGGGCGCCGGAAGCCATGTTCGATGAGTACCGGCCGAATGACACGACGTTGCTGGTGGATCTCCTGAAGACCCTCGCGAGCCTGGACGCCGGCGAATGGGCGGAGTGTTCGTCCACCTATGAGATCGTCAGGGATAATTAGCGTCCTCGCAAAAGGCGGCACAATCGAGGAGCAGAAACATGGATCAATCTCTGTCAGGATGTCGACGATCACGATGTTGGGGCCGTATGGTGCTGTCCGCGCTCGCGATGCCTATTCTGCTGAGCGGTTGCGTGGTTAGTCGCCATCCCGCCGGCATCGCGAGCGCGACCTCTCCATTGACTGCCGACTACATCGTGCTTGGACCGGTCGAGGGGTCGTCATGCCGATCCTGGCTGCTCGGAATCCCACTCGGTGGGATGCGCGGCACCCAGGAAATCATCGATGAATTAGTGAAGGAGAAGGGGGCGGATGCGTTGGTCGGCCTGACGGTGGAGTACCGCAGCGAAGTGTTTGCGCTGCCGATCGTGGGAGCATCCTGTGTGAACGTCAAAGGACAAGCCGTACGAGGGGAGAAATGAGCACGAGACGCCGAACCATCATGCGGACGACCAGAATCGAGACGACATTCTGTGGCAGCCTCGTGCTTGCCACCTGGCTCATAGGCTGCACCACTCCCGGTGCGGTCGCCCCGTCCACCCTTCCAGTGGGAGAGCAGTATGCCGAACTCGGGACGCGCGAGGAAGCTTCCTCTTGCGGCTATACCATCTTGACGATCCCGGTGAAGAATCCGATTCCCCTGTCGGAAGTGATCGATGAAATGGTGAAGGCCCGAGGCGGCGATGCGTTGATCGAGGTCACCTCGTACTCCTCACAGGCCTTTTACCTGCTCGGTATGGCCAATTGCATTGCGGTCCAAGGCAAGGTTGTGAAGATTGGACGCTGAATCGTCATGGAGGATGCTCCCATGTATACGCGTGACGGTCCTGGCATCGGTTGGTGTGTTCCCCTTGTTCTCTCTACACTGATGCTGAGTGCGTGCAGTTCCGCCCCGACTTCCAATTTCAATCTCCGGGTCAAAGACCAGCAGGTCCCCGTGGTTGTAGCGATCGGTCCCTTCGATGTGAGCGGCGTGACGCACAAAGGGGCTCCGGTTTCGAATAACCTGGAAGCCTCCATCCAGGAAATGTTCCACGCCCCGCTCAAGAATGCGGGTATCTTCAAGGAAGTGAAGATTCTCAAACTCGACAAGCCGAAGGAGGGGCCGCCGGATGCCGAAACAGTGCTGGCGTTGGCTCGGGACCAACAGGCGGACTTGCTGATCGTTGGAGAGGTCAAGGAGTTTGAGGCGGCCATCGGGTTCCCGATGCCCAAATCTCAGTACGACGTGACGCTTCGCTTTCTGACCCAACTCTATAATGTGCACAATCGCCGATTAGTCTGGTCAAGGAAAGAGTCGGCTCAGGTCACCCGGAATGAATGGCGTACGGGTGAGAAGCTGAAGGAAATCGTTGAAAGGTATGTGATGCCTTCCATCACGGCCGGGACTGTGTCCCCACTGGCGAATCACATTCAGACCGCCTACGTCAATAGCCAAGGGCAGAGCAATACGGCAGCGGCTGAAGAGGCGGCTATGACACTGTTTGGTGGAGCCGAACTCGCCAGAATCGACGCTGATCTCACCCCGCCGCTCACTCGCATGCCCTTGCAGCAGCATGCCTACGCGGTCATCATCGGCGTGGAGAACTATCGGGATTTACCGATGGTGGACTATGCGACACGGGACGTGGAATGGGTCAAGAAGTACTTGATCACATCCCTGGGGTATCAAGAACAGAATGTGGTGATGCTGGTGAACGACCGGGTCACCAGGAGCCAGCTCGAAGCGCGGTTCGAACGCTGGCTTCCCACCCAAGTTAAGAACCAAACCGACGCAGAAGTGTTTGTGTACTATGCGGGACACGGTGCCCCTGATCCCAATACGAACCAGGCGTTTCTTGTGCCTTACGATGGCGATCCGGCCTTTCTTGAAACCACGGGCTATCCGATTACCAAGCTCTACAAGATCCTCAGCGAGTTGCCTGCGAAACACGTGACTGTCGTGTTGGACACATGCTTTTCTGGATCAGGAGGAAGGTCGGTGATTGCCAAGGGCACACGACCGATGTTGATCACCGTCAATGATCCGGTGGTCACTAAGAACAACATGGTCGTGTTCACGGCTGCGGGGGGCAATCAAATCAGCTCGGCCTATCGAGAAAAACGGCATGGGCTGTTTACCTATTACTATCTGAAGGGTCTGCAGGGACAGGCAGACAAGGATCAAGACGGCATGGTCGATGTCGAAGAGCTTGATACCTATCTCAAGGCTAATGTACAAACAGTGGCCAGGCGCTTGAACGTCGAACAGACTCCACAACTGCTGCCGGGACTCGACTTGATGGGCGGGAGAGCGAAGTCGCCTCTCATCCAAATCAAGTAAGGGGAAATTGCGTCGTGATCGCCTGGTGTCCGGCGCCATTCGGTTTGTCGCGAGCCGTCCTCTCGACGAAGTCACGCGTGAGGCCATGAGGTAGCGTCGGCATAGTCCTGAAACTGCAGCGAGGTAGTCACCATGAGAACGATCCGAATCAGCGAGAGATGGAAGGGGGCCACATTGGCCGCCTTGTGTGCTGTGATCCTGTTCCTCAGCGCATGTGCGGCCGGCGGACCGGGCATGTGTAGCCAGGGTTCTATTGCCGCTGCAGGCCTGAACAAGAACAACTTTCGTGTCGTCCAAAGCAATGTGCGCGGTGACAGTTATGGCTTTCGGTTTCTGATGTTCCTCCCTATTGTCTCCGCTCGGGTTGCCGATGCCAAAGAAGATCTCTATCACAAATTGCGCACAGACGGGATCAACTTTGAAGGACGATCGATAGCCTTCGCCAACGTCACGGAGGATCAGACCGCCTATTACTTTCTCATCGGCAGCGTCCCTCGGATCACGTTGACCGCCGATGTCATCGAGTTCTTAGATGAAAAACCGATGCAGGAACAGGAAAGAGCCAAGAGATGACCGCCGGCCGGCGCGATGGTGTGGCATCCATAATTGTCAGCACAGCCCTTAATCCTTCGCGCACGGCTACCGCTTGTATCGTCCCCTCAGTCCATATCTCACCCGCCGAACCCAGGAACAGTAGAGACTCGATTGGATCGGCAAATGCACTCACGATTCAAGACTCTATGGAACAGGGTGTGGGGTTATCGTGTATAGACGTGTATACAGGGGATAGACAACTTGATAGGAATCCGCCTAGAATCCCACACCGTCGTGTGCCCGTGCGCTGAACATTCTCGGGCGAACGGGGGTATGCATCTGAGGTGGGGGCTTCGCCAGTGGCCAAGCGAGAACAAGAAGGGGGTTTAGCCGCCTCCATTTTGGATCGATTGCTGGATGACGATCCTCGTGCCGGTGACCCTCGAATCGACTCCCTCGATCTCAAGAATATCCCGTCACTGCTCAAGAAGCTTCAGTCTAGCCACGATCCCTTCGCTCGCTACATTCGGGACCAAGCCTATCCGGAAGATCTCGCGGTTCTGGATCGATATGACGGCGCGACTCCGGCGCCGCATCCGGTCGTTGCCGCGGTGGTAGACATTCTCAACCGCGTGATCCTCGGGCCCTTTCTCTATGAGCGTCAGCGATTCGGAAGCATCAAGCTGAGCGCCGAGACCGTCACGTTGATGGAAGATAGTCGCAAAAGTAAGAATGTGTCGTCCTTCAATCGCATGTTGCTGGACGAAGCCTATGCAGAGGAGCTGGAGAAGATGCGTAAGCCGGCTCCGTCCTCGTTGTCGCTGCGCGAGCTGAGAGCCTCGGTCGCCAGAGACATTGAGACGCTGCTGAATACGAGACGTGAACTGCTGTTCGATGTGCCCCAGGACATGGAGGAAGTGAGAAAGTCCATTCTGTTGTTCGGGTTGCCGGATTTCACCAGCTACAGTCTGCTGAACCCGCAGGATCGCAAGTCCCTCCGGCGGGCGGTGGAAGAGGCGCTGGTGACGTTTGAACCCCGGTTGAAATCGGTCCGCGTTACACTCGAAACGCGGGAGAAGTACGATATGACCTTGCGGTTTCGGATCGACGCGCTCCTCCGCACCGACCCGGCGCCAGGGCCGATCACGTTGGACGCGTCGCTCTCTGTCGTCAACAACCAGTACACCGTTCGCGGGGATCTGTAATGCAAGAATCCTTGCTGGAATACTATGAACGTGAGTTGACGATCTTTCGTCAGCTGGGGCAGGAGTTCGCGCAGGCCTACCCAAAAGTCGCGAACCGGCTCCTCTTGGAGCCGGGAAAATGCGAAGACCCTCATGTTGAACGGCTGATTCAGGCTGTGGCGTTCCTCGCCGCGCGCATTCATCATAAAATCGACGACGAGTTTCCTGAGATCACCAACGCGTTGCTCGGACTCCTCTATCCGCATTACCTGGCGCCGGTTCCGTCGATGTCTGTCGCGGAGTTTACGCTGGATCCCGCCCAGGGCAAATTGACAAGCGGTTACGAGATTCCCCGCCACACGCTGCTCTACTCCCGCCCGATCCAGGGCATTCAATGCCGGTTTCGAACCGGGTACCCACTGACACTCTGGCCGATCACGGTGATGTCCGCTTGCGTCGACGTGCCTGAACGGGTGGTCACCGGTTCCAAGGCGCTCGGTCTGATCCGATTGGAGCTGCACTGCCAGGGAGGCGTCTCCTTTCGCGAACTCCAGCTCGATCGTCTCCGGTTCTATCTTGATGGAGAGGGGCAAGCGGGCCATGCGCTCTACGAATTGCTCCTCAACAAGACCCGTGAGGTTTGGATCAGACCGGCTGGATCGAAGCTCGGGCGTAAGTCGGTTGTCTTGCCTCCATCCTGTCTTCAACCGGTGGGATTCGGAGAAGATGACGGACTCTTGCCCTATCCTCCCCATGCCCTCATGGGCTATCGATTACTGCAGGAATATTTCACGTTTCCACAGAAATTTCTGTTCGTGGACCTCACCGGTTTTCCGAGTGACTTGCCCGCTGACCTTGGGGACAAGGCCGAGGTATTGATCTTCCTCGATCAGATTCCACGGGCCGATCTTGTCATCAGGCCGGAGCACTTCAAGCTGGGCTGTACGCCGATCGTGAACCTGTTTCCGCTGGTTGCCGAGCCGATCCGCCTTGATCATACCCAACATGAATATCGGGTCATCCCGGACATCCGGCGCCAACAGGCTCATGAGGTCTATGGAGTGACCGATGTGAGCTTGACCGCCGTCGACTCTGAGACGGCACAGCCGGTCCATCCCCTCTATTCCATTAGACACGGGGGGACGGACGAAAAACCGCCGGCCTATTGGTACGCGGTCAGACGGCCCGCCGTCAGGAAGGGCGATAACGGAACCGAAGTGTTCATCTCTCTGGTTGATCTGGACATGAAGCCCACGCTCCCTCCATTTGAAACGGTCACGTTACACACCCTCTGCACGAATCGTGATCTCCCGAGTAAACTGTCGGCGGATGAGGTGCGAGGGGAATTCGAACTCGAAGGCGCTGCGCCGGTCGCGAGCATACGGGCGCTGATCAAACCGACAGAACCGGTGCGCCCGCCCTTGAGCGGCGAACGCCAGTGGCGGTTGATCTCTCACTTGTCCCTGAGCTATCTGTCGCTGACTGCTGAAGGACCGGAGGCGCTCCAGGAAATTCTCGGTCTCTACGATTTCTCGGGATCCTCCGTCATACGCCAGCAAATTGCCGGCATTGTGGCGGTGCGCTCGCGTCGAGTGGTTCGACGTCCCGGCACGATGGGTTGGCACGGTTTCTGCCGAGGGACGGAGATTACAATTGAATTCGATGAGGAGAAATACGTGGGAAGCAGCCTGTTCTTGTTCGCATCGGTGTTGGAGAAGTTCCTGGGACTCTATACGACGTTGAACTCCTTCACGCAATTAGTTGCGACAACCAGTCAACGAGACAAGCCGATCAAACTATGGCCACCGCGAACAGGAGAACAGGTTCTTCTCTAAGGGAAGAACTGCTCACGAGGGGATTTCGATTCGAATTCTTCCAAGCCGTTCGTCTGCTGACGCGGTGGCATCCGTCGCGTCAGCCGGTCGGCCGACGCGCCATGCCGGGAGAAGAAATCCTCCGGTTCCGTTCGCATCTGTCGCTTAGTTTCCCACCCAGCGAAATTCTTCGTATTGAGCCGGAAAAACATGCGCACAGGCCGATCGGCATGACCGTGGCCTTCATGGGTCTTACCGGCTCCGAAGGGGCTCTCCCGAGATACTATACGGAACTGCTGTTGCAGCGAGCGCAGGTGAACGACCATGCGTTGCGGGACTTTCTGGATCTCTTTAATCATCGGCTGGTTTCGTTGTTCTACCGGGCCTGGGAGAAACATCACTGTGTGGTCGGCTATGAGCGGGCCTGTGAGACCGGAGAAGAGGACCGGTTTGCTCGACTGCTCTATGCGTTACTCGGTTTGGGAACTGGGGGGATACGCGAACGGTTAGGTGGTGACGACGGCAGCTTGCTACGCTATGCAGGTTTGATCGTTCAGCGACCGCGCTCGGCTCAGGCGTTGGCCCACTGCCTCACCGACTCCTTTCAAGTTCCCGTTCGAATCACGCAGTTCGTCGGAGCCTGGCTGTCGGTCCAGGAAGAGGATTGGACTAGGCTGGGGACGCCGGGAACGAGCAATCGCTTGGGACAAACAGCCGTGGCCGGCACCAAAGTCTGGGATCAGCAGGCGGGGTTTCAGGTGCGTTTGGGGCCGCTTGATTTTGAAACGTTTTCCGGTTTGCTGCCGTCCGGCAAGGCCTTTGCGACGCTGGTTCGCATGACCAAGTTATTGGCCGGACCAGAATTTGAGTTCCATGTGAACCTCGCGTTGAAGGCGTCGGAAGTCCCGCCCTGTCGTTTACGTGAGAGCGACGCCTATGTGCCACGGCTAGGCTGGACGACCTGGCTTTCCTCGAGGCCAGGAATCACCGATGCGGAGGACGTCATGTTTTCCGGCGAATTCTCCACCAGAAGAGTGGCTGTGGGCTAAGAACCCGTCAGAGAAGAGAGGCTTCCATGAACGTGAATTTGAAAGGGTTGATTGGAAAACTGGATGACTCCTGCCGCCGCGCCTTAGAGGCAGCAGCAGGGCTCTGCCTGTCGCGAACACATTATGATGTCGATGTGGAGCATCTCTTCGTCAAACTTCTGGACGTGCATGACAGCGATCTTCAGAAAATATTCAAGCGCTACGGTGTGGATCCTGCCAGGCTCGAACGTGACCTCACACGAGCACTGGATCGGCTCAAGACCGGTAATGCCCGTAATCCCACCTTGGCGCCGCGTATCCCCAGGTTGATCAACGAGGCTTGGTCGCTGGCCTCGATCGAGTATGGGGCGAACCGAGTCCGCTCAGGACATTTGCTGCTGGCCCTTCTGAGCGAAGATGATCTGATACGAATGGCAAAGGAGATCTCGGCGGAGTTCCAGAAGATTTCTCCTGAGGATCTGCACAAGCAGATGCCGAGTCTCTCCGCCGGATCGGTCGAAGATATGGAGCAAGCCCAAACCGGTGGGATCGACACAGCCGAACCGGGGAAACCCATCTCAACGAAGACTCCGGCGCTGGATCAGTTCACGGTGGACCTTACGGCCAGAGCTAAAGAAGGCAAGATCGATCCGGTGCTGGGGCGCGATGCGGAAATCAGGCAGGTCATCGATATTCTGACCAGACGCAGGCAGAACAATCCGATTCTTACGGGTGAGGCCGGTGTGGGAAAGACGGCGGTCGTGGAGGGATTGGCTCTGCGGATTGCGACCAAGGATGTGCCTCCGTCGCTGCAACAGGTCTCGCTGCGCTCGCTGGATCTCGCGTTGCTCCAGGCCGGAGCCGGAGTGAAGGGAGAATTTGAGAATCGGCTCAAGTCCGTCATCAACGAAGTGAAAGCGTCGCCTCAGCCGATCATCGTGTTTATCGATGAGGCGCACACCATGATCGGAGCGGGCGGGCAGGCGGGACAAGGCGATGCGGCGAATTTGCTGAAACCGGCTCTGGCACGCGGTGAAATGCGTACAATCGCCGCGACCACCTGGGCGGAATACAAGAAGTATTTCGAGAAGGATCCGGCCTTGACTCGCCGGTTCCAGGTGGTGAAAGTCGAGGAACCGACGGAAGTGACGGCGATCAATATGATGCGGGGATTAGTCGAGACGATGGAACAACATCACAAGGTTCGCGTCTTGGATGAAGCCGTCGAAGCGGCGGTGAAGCTCTCGCATCGGTACATTTCGGGCAGACAGCTGCCCGATAAGGCTGTCAGTGTGTTGGACACAGCCTGTGCCAGGGTCGCGTTGGGGCTACTGGCTGAACCATCGGCGCTGGAGGACAGCCGTCGTCGGATTTCGCTGATCAATACCGAAATGGATATCCGAGAGCGAGAAGCTGTGACCGGGGGAGATCACAGTGAGCGGCTCAGAGAATTGAGCAATGAAAAGGCTACGGAAGAGGCTCGACTCACCGAATTACGGACGCGCTGGGAAGAAGAGAAACGACTGGTGGGCGAGATTGCAGAGATTCGACATAAGCTCGAACAGCATGCGCGACCGGACGTAGGAGATGGGAAGGGCAAAGACTCTCCGCGACCGCTCACGCCTCAGGAAGTGGCATCATTACAGGCGGATTTGGCCAAGCTCAATAAACAACTCGCGAGTCTTCAAGGAGAACATCCATTACTGCAACCCTGTGTCGATGGGCAAGCCATCGCGATCGTGATCTCAGCCTGGACCGGTATTCCCGTGGGGCGGATGGTCAAAGATGAAATCAACACCATGCTCAATCTCCGGGAGCATTTGGAAAAACGGATCATCGGCCAGTCCCATGCCCTCGATGCGCTGGCCCAACGGCTTCGTACAGCCCGCGCCAAACTCGAAGATCCCCGGAAGCCCATCGGCGTCTTCATGTTTGTCGGCCCGAGCGGAGTAGGAAAGACTGAAACGGCGTTGGCCATCGCCGAGCTTCTGTTCGGGAGCGACCAAAACCTGACCACCCTGAATATGTCCGAATTCAAGGAAGAGCACAAAGTCTCGCTTTTGATGGGATCGCCTCCCGGCTATGTCGGCTATGGAGAAGGCGGCGTGCTGACGGAAGCGGTGCGGCGCAAACCCTATAGCGTCGTGTTACTCGATGAAATGGAAAAAGCTCATCCCGGCGTGCAGGACATTTTTTATCAGGTGTTCGACAAGGGCATGATGAAAGATGGAGAAGGGCGCGATATCGATTTCAAGAACACGGTCATCATCATGACGTCCAATGCCGGGACCGACACCTTCATGAAGCTCTGTGCCGATCCGGACACCAAGCCGGACCCTGAAGCCCTTGCCGAGGCCATCAGGCCTGATCTCTTACGATCCTTCAAGCCGGCGTTTCTAGGCCGGGTTATTGTCGTGCCTTACTATCCGATCGCGCCGGACATCATGCGCAGAATCATCGAATTGCAACTTGGGCGTATTCGTCAGCGGATCCGGGAGAATCATCGCGCACAGCTCACGTACGATGAGTCGTTGATTGCCGCGATTGCCGGCCGCTGCACCGAGGTCGACAGCGGCGCGCGCAATGTGGATCATATCCTCACCCGCACGATGCTGCCGGAGTTGTCAAAGGAGTTCCTGGCTCGAATGGCGCAGGGGGAACCGGTTAGCAAGGTACACATCACGGTGAATGAGGGGGGGAGTTTCCAGTACCAGGTGGATTAAATTATGATGGGCCACGAAGCATAGAAGGTGCTGACGATATCTTTGGGATAACTTCTGGCTATCGAACACGCACGAGTCTGATCAAAATCGGGAAAGAGAATGTCTGCTCCTACCCAAACGAACCGGTTGATTGCGATCGATACACCGCTGGGGCCTCATGTTTTGCTGTTGCGGGGGTTCACCGGACAGGAGTCTATTTCACGGCTCTTCAGTTTTGAGCTGGATCTCCTCTCTACCGATCCGGAGATCAAATTCGAGAACATCATCGGTCAAAAGGTCACCGTTCGAGTGAGGTTAGGGAAGGACAAGGAGCGGTATTTCCATGGAATGATCAACCGTTTTGTGCAGACGGGGAGCAGTGTCGGCCTCGTCAACTATCGCGCGACGATGGTGCCGTCTCTCTGGTTTCTGACACGCACGGCGGATTGCCGCATATTTCAGAGCAAAAAAGTGCCGGACATTATCCAAGAGATCTTCAAAGAGAATGGGGTCACCGACATCAAGACGGTGTTGAAGGCGACCTACGAACCACGAGAGTACTGTGTGCAATATCGAGAGACGGATTTCAATTTCGTGTCTCGTCTCATGGAGCAGTACGGCATGTTCTACTTCTTTGAGCATGAAGAAAAGAAGCATACCGTGGTGTTGTCGGACGACCTGTCGGCGCATCAGCCTTGTTTGGAGCAATCGAAGATCTCATGGAATCCGCAGGGAAGCGACAATCTGAATGAGGACGTGATCACCGGCCTCCAATGGGAAGAAACCTTCCGCTTCGGACAGTACGCCGTCACTGACTACAACTTCGAGACGCCGAGCACGAGCTTACGCGCTGAAGTCAAGACCCAAATCGAAGTCGGTGGAAACGGTAAATACGAGATCTACGACTACCCAGGGGAATATGGGAAAAAAGCCGAGGGCGACGGCATTGCCAAAATTCGAATGCAAGAAGAAGAGGCGCAGCATAAGGTGATGAGCGGCTCCGGCACGGCGCGAGTGTTCACGACCGGCTATAAATTCACCTTGCAAGACTATGATGCCCGGAAGGATATCAATGGAGACTATGTCCTCACGCAGGTCCAGCACGTTGCATCGGTGGGGAACACCTATGAAACCGGAACGGCGGGAGGCGTAGAAAAAGGCGACTACTCCAACTCATTTAGCTGTATCCCTGTGAAGCGACCCTTCCGTCCACCCCAAGTGACGCCGAAACCCATGGTCCAGGGCCCTCAGACGGCTGTGGTCGTCGGGAAATCCGGCGAAGAGATTTGGACGGATAAATTCGGTCGGGTCAAGGTCCAGTTCCACTGGGACCGGTACGGCAAAATGAATGAGAGCAGCTCCTGCTGGGTGCGGGTCTCGCAGAACTGGGCCGGCAAGCAATGGGGAGGAGTTTTCATTCCCCGCATCGGACAGGAAGTGATCGTCGAGTTTCTGGAAGGGGATCCCGATCGGCCCATCATCACCGGCCGCGTGTACAATGCGGAGCAGATGCCGCCCTATGGCTTGCCCGCCAACCAGACTCAGAGTGGGGTCAAGTCGAATAGCTCCAAAGGAGGTGGAGGCTCGAACGAACTGCGATTTGAGGATAAGAAGGGCAACGAAGAAATCTATCTTCATGGGCAGAAGGATTGGAATATTCTGATCGAGAACGATAAGGGCCAGAAGATTGGTCATGACGAAACATTGAGCGTTGGAAACGACAAGACAGCGCAAATCGGGCATGACGACACCCTCATCGTAGGAAACATTCAGGCTATTACAATCGGAGTGGATCAAACAGAGAAGATAGGTTCGAACCAAACCGTGATGATTGGTGGTGCTAAGACAGAGGTCGTCGCGTTAGTGTCGACCGAGACAGTGGGAGGTGCGAAGGCCCTTACTATTGGAGCTGCCTATCAAGTAAGTGTTGCTGCTGCAATGAATGAGACTGTGGGGGGCCTGAAGGCTGAACAGGTAGGAGCGGCAAAGTCCGAGGCGGTAGGGGGAAGCAAGAGCGAAAGCATTGGAGGAGGAAAGACATTCAGCGCGGGAAAGGATTTCTCTGAAAGCATTGGGGGTAACCATAAGGTTACGGTGGCCAAAGATAGCTCAGAGGAGATTCTTGGTAAGTCAGAGTTAAGCGTAAAGAAGGATTATATAGTTCAGTCTTCGAAGAAGATCTCTATTCAAGCTGCCGATGAAATTCTAATCAAGACAGGTAGTGCAAGTATCTTGATGAAAAAGAATGGCGATATAGAGATTCAAGCGAAGAAATTCACGGTCAAAGCATCTGGAGAGATCAACTTAAAAGGACAAAAGATATCCGAGAACTAACCAGACTCCTAGAAACGAACAGAGTCTATAACTTCACTGTTTGGGTGAAGAGGTCATATGGAAGAACAACTAGCTCCAATGTATCTGCCCGATGACGCTGTTCCTCTGATCAGCAACTGTGGAATTCCTGGTTGCCTCATAGGTTGGTTGGTTGGAGTTGAGGAGACAGGATTCCCTCTTGTCGATTATCAAGACAATACCAAAGGGCCACTTCCAGCTCGCTATACGATTTCCCCTGGAAGCGGCGGATGGAAGGCCGCATGGTCGGCAAATAGCCACGTCGTTCTCATATTCGAGCTAGGTGATCCAGTACGTCCCATAATTATTGGTGTGATGCGTTCTCCCCTTGACGAGGTTATCGAGGAGGTGCAGCTAGATTCAGTAGGAAAGGAGAAGCTTGATGTGAAAATAGACAGGAAGCAATTGATTCTGGACGCCACGGATCAAATTGTTCTTCGTTGCGGAAAGGGAAGTATTGCGATCCATAGAGATGGGAAAATCATAATTAAAGGAACACAGCTTGTATCCAGATCTTCTGGCGTGAATAAGATAAAGGGTAGTGCAGTCCAAATAAACTAATGGAAGTCGTCAATCACACACCTTTCGTGGCGGAAGCCACGGTATTGTTAGACAAAGATGGTCAGGAGATATTGTTACTCTTGATCAAGGCAACATATAAGTGGGTAAAAGAAGGGGTTCTGGCACCAGCAGACGAGCAAGCTCCGATTCACATGGCCGACGTGTTCTACGGTGAGCCTGGTAAATCTAGTGTCAAGTATGCGAGTGATTTGGCTGTATCTAAACCCGGGACTGACGTAGCCCTTCTTGGTCATGCATATGCGCTGAAAGGAAAGGGGAAGCAGGTGGATGTGAGCCTCGAAATCGGACCGATCAGAAAAATGGTGCGAGTCTTTGGCGATCGAGTATGGGAAAAGGGAATTAGTGGACTCTCGATATCTAGCCCTTCGTATTTCGACAAGATTCCATTGGTGTACGAGAGAGCCTTTGGTGGTTCTGATACGACACATATGGATCCTATGCGACATGGAAGTGAAACTCGGAATCCAGTAGGCACCGGCTATCGCATGAAGAGCTCAAAAAAGATTGATGGCACGAGACTCCCCAATCTCGAGGACCCCAAACAACTCATTAGCAGTTGGAAAGACTGCCCCGAACCGGCGGCGTTCGGATTCATTGGAAGGGATTGGGAGCCACGTCGGGGCTATGCGGGAACATATGACGAGTCGTGGGCCAAATTGCGCAATCCCTTGCTACCACAAGACTTTGATGATCGATACTTCCTCAGTGTCCATCCTACTCTGGTAATCAAAGATGCGCTCAAGGGAGGTGAATGGCTGCGAGGGGTGAACCTGTCTTCTTCAATGGAATTTCGTTTTCAGCTCCCGCGTGTAGTGCCCAAGGTCGTCGTGCGAATAAAAGATTGTGATCTTATACCGGCCCCAAAGATAGATACGTTGGTTGTAGAGCCCGATCTTTCCCGGACAACGATTGTCTGGGGCGCGAGGACCATTATCCATCGCCGACTTCACAATGTGAGGGAAATTTACTGTGAAGCAACTGCATAAAGATGGGAAAGACCCGTGGGCGTCACGGTAGGCGTAAACATGCTGTCAGTGGTCCACGCCGACAGTGGTGGGGTTTCACTCTCGTTCCCAGATGTGTGCAAAACTCCATCGCCAGCGGGGCCTATTCCCATCCCCTATCCAAATATAGCAAAGTCTTCCGACACCGCTAAGGGCAGCAGTAAGGTGAAGTGCGACGGTAATCCAATCTGCCTGAAGGACTCAAATTTTAGCATGAGCACAGGGGATGAGGCTGGAAGTGCAGGAGGAGGGGTGGTTTCGAACAAAATCAAAGGGAAAGCGGAGTTCGTGAATTTTTCTTTTGATGTAAAAGCAGAGGGGAAGAATGTAGCCCGGGCTCTCGATTTAATGCTCCATAATGATAAAAATACCCCTCCATTTCCTGTCATTCAACCGCCCGCTCCGGCTGTGGTAATGACTGAACGAATCTGTTTTCAGTGTGAAGAGTCATACTAGAAGGCAGCTTCTTTTCTCGAGACTTCTATGAATGTAGTTATAAAAGCCGCCGGTATGGTGACCTCACTAGGGCTTGATCTGGCGACATCATGTGCTGGCGCACGTGCAGGTCTCACGCGAGCGAAGCAACTCGGAGTTCTCAAAGTCAGAAATTCTGAAGATGGAGAACTTGAAGATGCGGTTGGGCATGCGGTAGCAGGATTAACGGGCTTCGAAGGACAAGGTCGCCTCCTGGCCCTGGCTTCTGCCGCCATGTGGGATCTTTTTCGATTGCTGGACAAAGGTTCCATTAACTGGAGGCGGTGTGGACTGTTCATGGGGTTGCCTGACCCCATGCGGACCTCAAAGGGCATTGAGCTGATTCAAGACGAAGTGTTGAAAGAAACGAAGCAGAAACAAAAAGAGGATGCGGGCGTCGAAACGTCTGAGAAAGTAATTGAGGTGGATGGCGCATTTCTCAAAAGGCTTCTTGGCGTTGCCGGTCTTCCACTGGTACTCAGTTCGTGCAGCGTCATACACGGAGAACACGAAGCATTTGCAACAGCAGTCCGATCTGCCATGTCCGCATTGGAGGCAGGGAGTATCGATCAGGCCATCGTGGGAGCGGTCGATTCACTCATTGATCACGAAGTGCTGATCTGGTTGTATCAAACAGGACGTCTGAAATGTGGCGATATGCCTGTAGGTCTTCAGCCAGGGGAAGCTGCGGTGTTTATGTCGCTTGAAAAACCTGGCAAGGCTGGTGGAAAGCCTGTCGATCTGCTAACGCACATTGTATATGTGAGCAATGTCCAGCAAGAGACGTCCCTGTTATCCGGCAATCCTGCTGATGGGACAGGGCTCAGTCAGTTGCTGACCGATCTAGGAGAATCCTATTCGAAGTTCGGAAAAGAGGTTTGGGTACTCACGGATCAAAACGGTGAACCGTATAGAGCCTATGAGTGGGGACTGGCGCAAACCAGAGTGTCTGCTACTCATCCGACCATTGCCACTCATTCGATTGCCTATCCTGCGATCAGCTTTGGAGACACCGGAGCGGCGTGCGGAGCCGTAGGAACGTGTCTGGCTATGTCTGCCTTCGAGAGAAGATACGCTCCAGCATCCGCTGCCTGGGTTGTCACATCATCATCCGATGGACGTTATGGAGCGGTGGGGCTTATGGGTAGCTCCTAGGAACGGTAGTTCTGCAATGTCTGATAAACATGATCCCATAGGCAAGATAAACAAGTTTGTGCCCGAGCCGGATGACAAGTACCGAGACAACTGTGGAGACCCAGGATGGAAAGGGAAACAAAAGGGCGCTAATGCATCGACTGATGCTTTTGCTTTCATTGGGAGGAAAACATTTGAAGACGACAAAGGCAATAAGACCACCAAGTATTATCCCGTGAAGCATGAAGCGCACCATATCTTGTCTGTGTCATGCGTAAATGGTTATGGCGATTTGGACGAAGATCAAAAAAAAGTGGTCGAACGCTGCTGCCACGAAACGGATTGGAATATAAATAACGCGAATAACCTTATCGCTCTTCCCCTCTTTGGACATACCCTCAAATGGTATGTCATCGATGAGAACACTGATCCTCCCGAATGGAAAGACCTTCCTCAGCATGATTGGGACCACAACAGCGCAAAAGGTTATTGTGCTGATGTGAAGAAGGCCGTACTGGATTTCTACGGCAAACTTGAGCTCCAAGTAGAAGGGCATACAGTCACGGCGAAGTCGATCAGGGATGACCTGATAGGTATGGAAAATGACTGGCGGGCAGAAATTAAGGAGAGAGGCGAAGGCACTCACGATGCCTGGGGAAATATGGCAGTCCAGGCAAACTGGTATGAGCCATTTTCTATGGCCGCTAAGGGAAATGCGACATATCGCCCGCCATTACATATCGAAAATAAGATAAAGAGACTGAAAGAGTTGCTGGAGCACTTTGGAGGGGCAAATTAATGGATTGGATGAAAGATTTCTATGTCTGGGATTCAAAGGATGAGGGGAACACCTGTGTCTTGTCCGTAATTCAAAAAGTCAAGAAAACAGGCCGTCTAAGTCTTGGGATAGACCTTCTTCCTGATTGGCCTTCTGATGCTTATTTCCCAATGGATCCTGATTTTCCAAGGAATATCGCTCTAGCAGATAACTTGCAGAATTTTAACAGCGTGGCGGTGATTTCTACCGCCTTGAGGCAATTTCTAGAGGGGAAGGGTGTTACGAATACACAGTTCTTGCCGGTTGGGATCATGAATCACAAGGGCAAACTTGTAGTCAGTAAGTATTTTATCGTCAACCCCATCCATCCCCAAGACTGTCTAGACGTGAAAAATAGTGAACCGGTCTACTACAATATCGCACCCACAGAGGTAAGAAGGGTGAAGAGGCTGGTCCTGGATCCGGAAAAAATTTCCCCTGAGGTTTCTATCTTTCGTGTAAAGAACTTCGGAAACCCAATCGTGGTAAGAGCAGAATTAGCGAATGAGATTGTAGTTGCGGGGTTTTCGGGGTTGGCTTGGAAGAATCCATTGGAATATAAGGGCTAGGCTGGAGAAGCAGGTCGTGGAACTGAGAAATATAAAAGATGCGCTGTCGCTCGAAGTTGCAGCTTGGCTCATGATGATGTTTGAAGACGCTCATTCCGTAGAAGAGATGGGTGCCTTGAGTGAGGATCTAAGTAGCAAACTTCGCACTCTCGCGGTGACAGCACTTCTCGTAGATGCCAATATGAATGTGTTTTATCATCATCTTATCAGAAGCGCTCGCGTGAGGATTCACTTCCTTGAAGGGTGTGTTGCAGAAAACAAGCTCCAGCATTTCCGTCGTGCATCTAGTCGAAACGAGGCATTATTTGATTCCTTGACCGCTGGAGATTTTGAAAGGGCGGCTCGTATCGCTGAACTGTCTCCAAGAGAGTGGCTGTCGAATGCTGAATACGAGGACGATTTTATGTATACGCAAATCATCTATCAACTGCTGCAAGGAGGCAGTTCATCAGCAGAGGATGTGCCAGCTCTTCTGGCCCAGTTTGAGCGTGCGTTAGATGGAACGGCCTCTGCCAGGTTAGTTGTGTGTCAGGCTCTCGCGGCTAGGAGCCAGGGTGACTTTGATGAGGCGTTTGAGGAGTTGCTGGCAGAGCACGACAACGACCTCGAAGCTCAACGGGCAAGGAGTGTAATGGAAGAAGCTATATCTGTCTCTAACCAACGTGTCTGGATCGAGGGGCTTGGGTTGCTAAGACTGGCTGATAAGGTCGGCCTAGTTACTGCCCCCGAGTATCGCTACTGTCCAGCTTTGGCTAGGAGCCCTATGACAAAGCCATTTCCTGGCGAATAAGCCTTGGCGAAGCGTCCTCTATAAAGGCAGATATACGGAAAGAAACAGTTTTTCTGCGAATGTGAATATCTTTATCGAAATTGTCTCTGGCCCTGAGAAGGGGCGTTCTCTTCAACTATCAGACAATCAAGTTCTGCGTGTCGGTCGAGGTCAGAAAGTCGATGTGGCATTAGCTCTCGATCAGTCCATTTCCAGCCTGCACTGTTCACTCGAATGTGACGGACAGACCTGCCGTATTAGGGATCTGAACAGCCGCAACGGCACGTTTGTGAACGGCCATCGTATCACCGAGGCCATGCTGAAGACTGGGGATGAGATTCGTGTCGGGTACACCACCCTCATCGTATCGATTCAGAGTCCCGCCATACAGACGTCGGTGCCGCCTCCCTTTGATGTGACATCGAAAACCGCGAAGCCCTCGCGTGTGACTCGATCGCCACGCCGGTTTTATGTCGAACTTTATGAAGAGCATCTCGAAGAAGCCTCGTTCTTGTGTGCCCAGCGATTGACGCTCTTCGATGATCCTGAGATCACGTGGGTCGCGATCGGGGAGTGGGAGGAACGGCTGGAAGCACACATTGATGCGCTGGTTATCGGGGAAGATCTTGCGCTTGAAGTCAGTGAGAAACAGGCGGCGGAAGGGGACTTTGGTATGCTCTTTGCCGTGGCCTCCGTGTTTTGTCGGCAGAGGCGGTTCGACCTGCTCAAAAAAGTGCTGGAACCGCTTGGCTCGGAAGACCTCGAGAAACTACAGGCGGTCGCCGATGCGTTGAAGTATGAATGTCCACCTGAGTGGGAGTCCGAGATTGCCCATGTGCTGCCGGTCACTGATCCACGGCTCATCTTTATCTTAGCGACACTTTATGGCTGCCGGCGTAAAAAGTTCGGAGAAGGTTTGGTGGCAGACATTGCTACATTACCTCCTGCGGTCGTTCAAAAGCTTGCATGGGCGAAAGGTCGTCGGGATGACAAGCAAGGAAAGTCTCAATTGCAGGATTGGCTCAAGCATGAAGATGAATCCGTTCGTTCGGCTACGGCGGTTGCGTTACTTCGTCTTGGTGAGCAGAAGCTCGTTCAAGAGGCGACGCTTCAGAACGGTATATCTGCAGCGCCTTGGTCGATACGGGCGATTGCCGCGACTCCGAAAGAACTCACGTTGCTATTGGCACAGGTTGGTCGCAATAAGCCAGAAACCGACAGCCTGATAGCATTAGGTATCATGGGAGAAATCACTGCCGTACCGATATTGTTGTCCTACCTTGCCGATGAAGCCATGGCTCCTGCTGCGGCACTGGGCCTGAATCTGATTACAGGGGCAGAGCTCTATGAGAAGGTGTTCATCCCTGAAGTCATGGACGAAGATGAGCTCTTTGACGAGGAAAAGGAGCAGGTCAAGAAAGGGCAGCCAGTCTTGCGTCCAGATGGTAAGCCCTACGGCGAGAATGTCGTCCGGTTATCTCAAAAGCCTGAAGAGTGGAAAACTTGGTGGATGGCGAATCAGAACCGATTTTCACGAGGCCTTCGTTACCGCAGTGGCGTGCCTGTGACTCCCGCAGTGTTGGTGGACAATCTTGCCTTTCCAAAGACGCCACGCAAGATTCGACAATTGGCCTATGAGGAACTAGTCATCCGTTACGGCGCCGACATCCCTTTCGAAACCGACATGCCGGTGCGGCAGCAACAAGAAGCGATTGCAAAGTGGAAAGGATGGGTCGCAGCCAATGAAGCACGCTTCAAACCGGGCAAATGGTATCTGGGCGAGCAGCTCATTGCTCCTTGAGTTCAGGAGTCTCTGCAATCGAGCTTCCCATTCGTCAACCCGGCACGTCACTCTTCACCACCAGCACTCCATCCTTTCATCAGCAACAGTGGCCTGGACTCAAATGATTTAGTGAGAAAGCCCGTGAGGCGATTTGTTGAGGCGTTGAAGCGGTCACGCTTGGAGGCCATTTCCTCACATGAGTTTTAAGGTGTGACCGAACCTATCGAACATGCTGATACCCGATCAATAGAGAGATTCAGAACGGATTCGGATGCTTATCCTTTTTGCACAAAGGAGAAGAGGATCATGACGACAAAAGCCTATAGGTGGTCGCTTGGAACGTCTTCTAATTGTCCAGTAATTGACCCAGGCACGAAGTGTTTGTCGGAGTCTTGTGCTCCAGGTGTTATCGGTGATCCCTCAAAACTCAACAAAAGTTCTCAAGTGTTGCTTGCCTTCAATGCCGAGGGGCATCAGTATCTCAGTATGAAAGCCATAGAAAGCGCCCTAGAAAGACTGCCGGCCAAGTTGATTTGGATTCGCCACTTTCTTAGAGACACCGCTACGCCTACTGTCTATCGAGATGTAAAGGATTTTCCATTTGGACATTTATGTGACTTTGGGCAGAAGCATCATTTTATGCGGGCAAAAGGGATGACCCATGAAACTGCCTACCGCGAAGGCGTACAGTGGATTTGCAACAAGGCATACAAGGCTTCATGGAATTTAAGACGAGTCTGGAAAGAGTCACTTGGCTATTATCCCCCGGTGTTCGTCGAGGAACCTTTGGGTGACGCTTTTCACGCCCTGCAAGACTCCTTCTCAGCGAGCCATGTCGTTCGTAAGAAATCAGGAGATCTTTATGTCATCACAGCCATTCATATCTACGACCAAAGTAATAAGGTGATCTTCCCCCGATTTTGTGGACACCGGGTTACGCGACAGCCGCCTTTGCTTCGAACTCGGCGGGGGACTGATAGCCAAGGGTCGAGTGGCGTCGCTGCCGATTATAAAATACTTCGAG
>Ga0134128_10002256_pt1 | contig 24010 bp, 18 predicted proteins | sample KB31754_FD_96462 | JGI IMG/M metagenome (GOLD analysis project Ga0134128, IMG submission 96462) | Terrestrial soil microbial communities with excess Nitrogen fertilizer from Kellogg Biological Station, Michigan, USA - KB3-175-4 | ecosystem: Environmental > Terrestrial > Soil > Unclassified ... | reverse complement strand
CACGCAACGGGTGATCGTTTCGGTCGGCCAGTCCGCCACCCTGGACATGGACTCGGCCGCGCCCGCGCAAACCGCGGCGCAAGCCGGCGTTCCGAGTTCGACGGCTCCGGGCACGGCCATTGTGGTCACCGGGCGCCGCCTGGTCGAGACTCGAACGTCGGAGCAGGCAACCAACGTCACTCCACAGCAAATCGAGAACCTGCCGCAGGGCAGCCGCAACTTCATCGATTTCGCCGAGCTCGCGCCGGGTATCCGCATCATGAAAGCTGGCGGATTCCCCGTTCAGTTGCGGCAGTCGTTCAGCGCCGGAGGCGCCGGACAGGATCCGGGCGGCGACAGTTTCGGCGGTCCGCAGGTCAACGTATTCATCGACGGGCAGAGCCTTCGGAGCAACATCCAGCAGGGCGGAATCGTCGGCCAGGACGTGAGCTCCGGCAATCCCTTCTCGCAGCTCGCGATCCAGGAATTCCGGGTCCTCACCTCCAACTACAAGGCAGAATATGAGGACGCGGGGACGTCGATCATCTCAGCGGTGACGAAGTCCGGTACCAACGAGTTCCATGGCGAGGCGTTCGGCCTGTTCACCAACGAGCACCTGACCGCCAACGACTTCTTCACGCGGCAGCGCGGCGACCCGAAGGTCCCGTTCAAGCGCATTCAATATGGTGCGGCGCTCGGCGGACCGATCATCAAGGACCGGCTGTTCTTCTTCGTCAATTACGAAGTGAACAACCAGGACCGGACGACGGCCGTCGTCCCCGGGCCGGTGCCCGATAACCAGGGCCCGCTGCTCAATTTCAACCCGCAGGATTTCGCAGGAACCTTCGCGCAGCCGTTCCGTGAGAAGCTCGGCTTCGGCAAGCTCACCTTCCTCGCGTCCGACAACAATACGATCGAAGCGACTGGCAGCATTCGCAGGGAAACCGACGTCCGCGACGTCGGCGGCCAGAATTCGTTCGAGCGCGGAACTCATGTCACCAACGACGTGACGACCGCCAAGATCACCGACAGGTTGACCGGCAACGGCTTCCTCAACGAAGCGACGATCGACTATCTGAAGTCAAACCTCGCGTTCGGCGCGCCGAGCACGACCGACTTCGGCGAGATCTTCCAGGGCGTCATCGCGATCGGCGGACGCGCCGACTTCCAGACGGTCAGGCAGCAGGGACTGACGTTCCGTGACGACTTCACGCTCAACAACCTGCAGTGGAACGGAAGCCATGTCGTCAAGGTCGGCGCCAAGGTGTCGTTCCAGAAATATCAGGTCGGCGGAAGCGGCCCCGACGCCAATCCGCAGTTCACCTTCACCTTCGATCCGACCCGCAACCTGAACTTCAGCTTCCCGGAGCTGGTGAACTTCGGCGGCGGCAACCCGAACGTCAGCGCCAGGACGACCCAGATCGGCCTGTTCGCGCAGGACGACTGGGAGGTGAACAAGCACCTGCTGATCAACTACGGCCTGCGCTGGGACGTCGACACGAACGCGAAGAACAACAGCTTCGTGACGCCGGCGAAGGCGGTTCAGGCTCTCCAGACGCTGGGCCAGGACCCGCGGATCCAGCCGGCCTTCTTCAACGTCAACGACTTCATCTCGACGGGCGATAACCGCCATCCCGACTGGAACAATTTCGCTCCCAGGATCGGCTTTTCCTACGATTTGAACGGCAACCAGAAGACGGTCTTCTTCGGCGGTTACGGACGGTTCTACGACCGCACCTTGTTCCGCAGCGCGGCCGAAGAGCAATTATTGTCGCAGTTCCAGCACGGAACGCTTCTGTTCTCGCGGACGGGCTGCCGAGGAACGGCCAGCCGACGATCAAGTTCGACCCGTCCTTCCTGACTCCGGCGGGCTTCCAGGCGCTGCTCGCAAGCCTCGCGACCAACCCGCTTGCGCCGGGAACCAGCGAGCTTCGGGTGATCCCGAACAATCTGAAGACGCCGTTCACCGATCAATTCTCGATCGGCATCCGCCAGAAGTTCGGGATTTTCCAGACGTCGCTGTCGTTCAACCACATCATCGGCAAGGACCAGATCGGCTATGCCCCGCTCAACCGGTCTTCGCTGCCCGATCCCAACAACGGCGGCTTCTTCGACTTCATTCCGCTGATCAACGGATTCAGCAACGCCGTCGCCGCGTTCAATACGCGCGAGACGAAGTACAACGCCATCTTCCTGACCATCGACAAGCCCTATTCGAAGCAATCGGGCTGGGGCGGAGGCATTGCCTATACCGGCGTCCTCAATTCCAAGGAGAACGGTAATCCGGGAGGCAACGGCTTCAACTTCGACCGGCCGGACATCGCGGCGACTCCGTTCGTCCCCAATGCGGGCAACGAGAAGCACCATCTGGTCTTCAACTGGATCGTCAACCTGCCGTTCGACATCCTCTATTCGGGATTGATCACCTACGGTTCGGGCGCGCCCTTCAACGTCATCGACGCGACCCAGGGATTCCAGCCGACGGTGATCCGGGAAGGCTTCTTCCGGCACTTGCCGCCGTTCCGTCAGGTCGACATGAGGCTGCAGAAGTTCATTCACTTCGGCAAGGACCGGGAGTTCGGCCTCTCGTTCGAGGTCTTCAACCTGTTCAACCGGACCAATTTCGGCGGTGCAAACAACTTCTTTGGGCCAGGCGACGTCATCAAGCTCGAGCCCAACAGCCTTGCCGGCCCGCCGCGGACGTTCCAGATCGGCGCGAACGTCCGCTTTTGACGCGCCCGTCAGGGCGGCCTTAGGAGGCGACCATGCTTGAAAGCCGCCGGGCGGTCATCAAGCTCGCCTCCCTGGGGCTTGCAGGACTGGCTGCGGGCCGGACGTTCGCAGCCGGCCGTCGACCGGGCGGGCCGGGCGGCGCCGGCCTGCTCGACGACCTCGAGCAGCGCACCTTTCGCTGGTTCTGGGACGTGCGCGATCCGGCGACCGGCCTGGTCCCGGACCGCTGGCCGTCGAAGAGCTTCTGCTCGATCGCGGCGGTCGGCTTTGCGCTCAACGCTTATGCGATAGGCGCCGAGCGCGGGTGGATCGGCAGGTCCGACGCGCGTCAGCGCACGCTCAACACGCTCCGCTTCTTCGCGGCTGCGCCGCAAGGCGACGCGTCCTCCGGCATGACCGGTTACCGCGGCTTCTTCTACCACTTCATCGACATGGAGCGCGGCCGCCGCTTCGAACATGTCGAGCTGTCCTCGATCGACACCGTGCTGTTGCTCGCCGGAGTCCTGTTCGCCGGCAGCTATTATGATCGCGACGATCCTGCGGAGGCGGAGATCCGGCGCCTGGCGAATTTTCTTAACGGCCGCGTCGACTGGCCGTGGATGTACGGCAAAGGCCCGCTGGTCTCGATGGGATGGACGCCCGAGCAGGGCTTCATCGAAAGCCAGTGGGACCGGTTCAACGAAGCGACCATTCTCTACATCCTCGCGCTCGGCAGTCCGACTCATCCGATCGACCCCGCCGTATGGACTCGCTGGACCGCCAATTTCGCCTACAGCTGGGGCGACCATTGGGGTGAGCGGCACCTCTATTTTCCGCCGCTGTTCGGCCACCAGTACAGCCATTTGTGGATCGACTTCCGCGGCATTCGCGATCCGTGGCTCCGCGCGCATGACCTCGACCTGTTCGAGAACAGCCGGCGCGCCACCCGGGCGCAGCGCAATTACGCGATCGCCAATCCCGGCCGTTGGGCGGCCTATGGCCCCGACTGCTGGGGCCTCACCGCGTGCGACGGTCCCGGCGATTTCAAGATGCTCATCGGCGGGCGCGAGCGCGAGTTTCACGGCTATACCGCGCGCGGCCCTGCGCCCGACCGGATCGACGACGGAACGCTCGCGCCGACGGCGATGGCCTCCTCGATCGTGTTCGAGCCGCGGCTGGTCCTGTCCGGCCTTTCGGCGATGAAGCGCCGGTTCGGCCAGGCGATCTACGGCAAGTACGGCTTCCTCGACGCGTTCAATCCCACGTTGACCTCGGTCCCGCCGGGAACGCGGATCGCCGGCCGGCTGGTGCCGGGCATCGGCTGGGTCGACGTCGACTATCTCGGGATCGACCAGGGGCCCATCGTGGGGATGATCGCCAATTATCGGGACGAGCTGATCTGGCGCGCGATGCGCCGGTCGCCGCCGATCGTCGCGGGGCTGCGCCGCGCCGGCTTTGCCGGCGGCTGGCTGGACCGCGCCGCGTGATCCTGTCGCGCCGAGAAATGCTCGCCGCCGCGGCGGCCGCCGGGCCGCTGGCGCTGGCCGGATGCGGCTGGCGTTCGCCTTCGGGGCTCGAATTCTGGGCGATGGGCGCGGAGGCGGAAAAGATGGCGAGCCTGCTCGCCGCGCTTCCGCGCGCCGGGCTGCCGAGCGTCACTGTCCAGGCGCTTCCGTGGAGCGCTGCGCACGAGAAGTTGCTGACGTCCTACGCCGGCGGGTCGCTCCCGGACCTGGGCCAGATCGGCAACAGCTGGATCGCCGAACTGACCGCGATCGATGCCATCGAGCCCGTGCCGGCTGAGCTCGAGCACCTCGTCGACGGCCAGTTCCCGGGGGTCGTCGACACCAATCGAATCAACGGCCGGTTGATGGGCCTTCCCTGGTACGTCGACACGCGGCTTCAATTCTACCGTCGCGACCTGTTCGAGCGCGCGGGATATGCGGCGCCCCCCGACCGCTGGGACGCGTGGAAAGCTGCGCTGGGCGCCGTCCGTGCGAAGAATGGCGGCAACGGTTTCGCGATCCTGCTGCCGATCAACGAATATGAGCATCTGACCGAGCTCGCGCTTTCGTCGGGGGCGACCCTCCTCAATCGCGACGGCACGCGCGGTGCGTTTCGCGCGCCCGAATTCCGGCGCGCGCTCGCGTTCTACAAATCTTTGTTCGACGAGAAATTGGCGCCGATCGCCGGCGCCGCGCAGATCTCGAACGTCTGGAACGAGTTCGCCCGCGGATATTTCGCCGTCTATCCGTCGGGGCCGTGGACGATCGGCGACATGAAGAGCCGGCTTCCCGCCCGACTCCAGCACAGCTGGGCGACCGCGCCCTTCCCGGGGCCGAACGGCCCGGGCCGCTCGACGCCCGGCGGGTCCACCCTCGTCGTCTACAAGTCCAGCCGCAAGCCGCAGGCAGCGTGGAAATTGATCACTCAGCTGGTTTCCCCGGCCAGCCAGCAGCGCCTGCAACAGCTGACCGGAGACCTCCCACCGACCCGGTCGGTGTGGGAGTCGGCCGGCCTGCTTTCGGATCCGATCACCCAGGCGTTCGCAACTCAGCTCGAATTGACGAGCGCCTTGCCCAAGGTTCCCGAATGGGAACAGATCGCAACCGAGATGCAGAACGTCGCCGAACTGTGCGTCCGCGGTCGAATGAACGTCGATCAAGCGGTGACGGAGATGGACAAGCGAGCCAACCGGCTGCTCGAGAAACGCCGCTGGATGCTGTCGCGCGGACGAGCATCGTGAAGCTGCTGTCGCGAACCCGTCAGGAATCTCGCGCCGGCTGGCTGATGACCAGCCCGGCGCTCGCGGCGATCGGACTGTTCTTCGTCATTCCCGCGGTCGCATCGCTGCTTCTCAGCTTCACCGATTTCGACATCTACGCGCTCGCGGATCTGCGCAATCTGCGCTTCGTCGGGCTTCAGAATTACGGACGGCTGATCGGCAATCCGTTGTTCTGGCAGGCCATGGCCAACACCATGTGGTTCGTGATTATCGGCGTGCCGCTGCTGGTCTTGACCTCGCTGCTTGCCGCTCTGCTGGTCAATGCGAAAACCTTGCGCTGGCGGCCGGTGTGGAGGGTGGCGCTGTTCGCGCCTTTCGTCACGACGTTGGTCGCGACCGCGGTCGTGTGGAACTATTTGCTCCACACCCGCTACGGACTGGTCAATTATGCTCTCGGCGCGATCGGGATTGCCCCGGTCGACTGGCTCGGCAGCCCGAGGACCGCCCTTCCGGCGATCCTGCTTTTCGTTACCTGGAAGACCTTCGGCTACAATATGGTCATCTTCCTCGCCGCGCTTCAGGCGGTGTCGAAAGACCTCGAGGATGCGGCACGGGTCGATGGCGCGGGCCCATGGATGCGCTTTCGCCACGTGACGTTGCCCGCCATCGCACCGACCATCCTGCTGGTCGCGATCCTCACCGTCGCCGGCATGTTCCAGTTGTTCGCGGAGCCCTACGTCATGACGCAGGGCGGCCCCGCCGGATCGACCGTCACCGTCCTCTATTTCATGTTCGAAGAGGGCTTCAAATGGTGGAACCTCGGCTCCGGCTCCGCGGTCGCCTTCATCCTTTTCCTCTGCATCCTCGCCGTGACGCTGGTACAGCTCAAGGTGGCCCGGAAGGCGGGCGCGATATGATCCGCGGGCGAATCCTCACGCTGGTCGCGGCATTGGTCGCGCTGTTCGTCATGCTGCCGCTCATCTGGATGGTCTCGGTCAGCTTCATGGCGCCCGGCGAGGCCGCGCAATTCCCGCCGCCGCTTTTCCCGGCGCATCCGACGCTCGCCAACTACCGCACGCTGTTCGAGGATTATGGCGTCGGCCGCTATCTCGCGAACAGCCTTCTCATCTCCACGCTCGCGACCATCCTCGCTTTATTGTTCGTGGTTCCGGCGGGCTATGCCTTCGCCAAGCTTCGATTCAATCATCGCGACGCGATCTTCCAGTCGCTCGTGGCGCTGCTAGTCGTGCCGGGGCAGATCGGCATGCTGCCGCTCTATCTCGAGCTCAAGGCGATGGGTCTGGTCAACAGCTATGCCGGCGCGCTCGTGCCCTGGCTCGCCGGGATTTTCGGGATCTTCCTCGTCCGTCAGTTCTGCCTGTCGATCCCGACCGAGCTGCTCGAAGCGGCGCGAGTCGACGGTGCGAGCGAAGGCATGATCCTGCGCCGAGTCGTCCTGCCGACGCTGAAGCCGGTGCTGATCACGCTCGCGCTGTTCGTGTTCCTCGGCAGCTGGAACGATTTCATGTGGCCGTTGATCGTCCTTGCCGATCAGCATCTCTACACATTGCCGGTCGCGCTCGCCGCGCTGTCACGCGAGCATGTCCAGGACGACGAACTGATGATGGCCGGATCGGTCGTCACGACCATGCCGGTCCTGATCCTGTTTCTCGCCCTCCAGCGTCACTATCTCGACGGCCTTCTCGCCGGAAGCGTCAAAGGGTGAAAGCGCTTGCGATATTGCCGGCGCTGCTGCTGCTCGGCGCGGCCAATCTCATCTTCAGCGACCGCATGAACGACGCGGCATCCTGGCCGGCGGCAGGCTCCGATTATGTCGCCGCCGCAAGCCGGTCGGTCGGCGGGAACGCGATCGAGCTCAGCTACGATTTCGGAAGCGTGAACGGCTACGCCTTCATGCGGCGCAAGGCGGATATCGTCCTGCCGCGCAATTTCGAGATCCGCTTCCAAATGCGCGGACGCGGCGGGCGCAACGACATCCAGTTCAAGCTGACCGACGGCGACAATGTCTGGTGGAAGGTGTGGCGAAACCGGCGGCCGTCGGCCGATTGGGAAGACGTCGTCATCCCGGCTGGCGACATCAGCTTCGCCTGGGGCCCGTCGACCGACCACCGGCTGACGAAAGCGGACGGAATCGAGCTGGTCGTCGCGCGCGACGGGGGCGCGGGAGCGATCGCCGTTCGCGACTTGCAGATCGTCGCCCTTCCCGGCGAGCCGCAGGTGCCCGTCGCCGAAGAGGATCGCGCCAATGCCGCGCTCGAAGCGATCGCGAAGGCCGCGCCGCGCGGCGCTTATCCGCGCTCCTTCATCGGCGAGCAGCCTTATTGGACTCTGGCCGGTTCGGACGGCCACGGGATCGCCGCGCTCATCGACGAGGATGCGGACATCGAATTTGACAAAGGCGGATATTCGATTGCGCCGACCGTGATCGACGGCGGCACGACCTTCGACTGGGCCAATGTGACCGAGGGACAAAGGCTCGCCGACAACCGGCTTCCTGTCCCCAGTGTGGAATGGTCGACGCCGCGTTTCACGGTCCGGACAACCTTGCTCGCGGATTTTGCGGGCCGGGCAGCCTATGCGTCCTACACGCTCACCAATCGCACCCGATCGGCGCGAGTTCTCGAGCTTCGGCTGCGTCTTCGCCCCTGGCAGGTCAATCCGCCGTCCCAATTCCTGTCGCAGAAGGGTGGCGCGAGCCCGATTTCGGCGATCACGCAAACAGCCAACCAGCTCACCATCGTTCAACCGCAAGAGGACGGAGACGCGCCGGCGCGCCGGCGGCTGATCGTCACTCCCGGGGCGCGCTTCGAGCGGTCGGACCTGCCAGCGATTGCCGGCGCCGACATGGCGGGGACGGACATCGTCTACCGATTGGCCCTCGCGCCGGGCGCGGCCCGGCAGGTCGTTCTGACGATGCCCGTCAAATCGGCTGTCCCGCCGTTCGCCGTCAGCCGTTCGGAAACGCTCGGCTATTGGCGGCGCACGCTTGGCCGTGTCGCGATCTCCGTCCCTCCGGCCGGGCAGCGGTTCGCCGACAGCGTGGTTTCGGCGCTCGCTTATGTGCTGATGAGCCGCGACGGCCCGATTCTGAAGCCGGGGACGCGCAGCTACGACCGGGCATGGATCCGCGATGGCGCGATGATGTCGGAAGCGCTGCTGCGCATGGGACGGCCCGACGTCGCGCGCGCCTTTGCCGACTGGTACGGAAATTACCAGTTCCCCAGCGGCAAGATTCCGTGCTGCGTCGATTTCCGAGGCGCCGACCCCGTGCCGGAGAACGACAGCCAGGGCGAATATATCTTTCTGGTCAGCGAGCTTTACCGGTTCACGCACGACCGGGCGGCGCTGATGCGCGAATGGCCGCACGTGCTCGCGGCGGTCCGCTACATGGACGAGCTGAGACTGTCCGAGCGCACCGCGCACCAATCCGGCCTCGAATTCGGTCTGATGCCGGCGTCGATCAGTCACGAGGGCTATTCCGCCAAGCCCCAGTTCAGCCTTTGGGACGATTTCTGGGCGCTTCGCGGCTATCGCGACGCGGCTGCGCTCGCCCTTGTCGTGGGGAGCTCGCAAGGCGGAGCGATCGCCGCTTCGCGCGATCAGTTCGCGGCCGATCTCCATTCCGCAATCATGGCCGCGCGCGACCATTGGAAAATCGCGTTCATCCCCGGAGCCACCAGCCTCGGCGATTTCGATCCGACGTCGACGACCATCGCGCTCGATCCCGGCAACGAGCAGGCGAACCTCGACCCTTCGATGGTGAATGCGACCTTCGACCGTTACTGGACGGAATTCCGCGAGCGGTCGTCGGGCCAGCGGAACTGGACCGATTACACGCCCTATGAAGTGCGGACGATCGGAACCTTCGTGAGGCTCGGCTGGAGGGACAGGATCGATGGTCTTCTCGATTTCTTCCTCAACGGTCAGCGACCCGCCGGCTGGAACCAATGGGCCGAAGTGGTCGGACGCGATCCACGCAAGGTTCGCTTCATCGGCGACATGCCGCATGCCTGGGTTGAATCAGACTTCATCAGGTCGGCGCTCGACATGTTCGCCTGGGACCGGCGGAGCGACGAGGCGCTTGTCCTTGGCGGAGGCTTGTCGGCGAGCTGGCTCAGCGGCAGGGGTTCCGCGATCCGTGGACTGGCCACACCTTACGGCTCGCTCGACTTCAGTATCCGAGGGACGTCCCGGCACCTCGTCGCGCTAATCGGCGGCACCGCCAGACCGCCGGGCGGTTTCGTCATTGCATGGCCTTTTGCCGGCAGTCCCACGCCCGCCCGGGTCGACGGACGTTTGGTGCAGTGGCCGAGTGCGGGGCTTCGCATTCATCCGACGGGTCGACCGATCCGGATCGAGGTCGGCGAGCCTTCCGCCCCAGATTCCAGACACCGACTGAAAAGCAAGGACGAATGATGGGTCGATTTCCGGACGATTTCCTATGGGGCGCTGCGACGGCCGCCTATCAGATCGAAGGCTCGCCGCTCGCCGACGGAGCCGGCCCGAGCATCTGGCAACGCTTCAGCCACGATCCGCGGCTGATGGCGTCCAAGGGCGACACAGGTGACGTCGCTTGCGACCATTACAACCGGATGGAGCAGGACGTCGCGCTTATGAAGCAGCTTGGGCTCCAGGCCTATCGCTTCTCTGTTGCGTGGGGCCGGATCCTTCCGGAGGGGACGGGCCGGATCAACCAGGCCGGTCTCGATTTCTACGAGCGGCTCGTCGACCAGCTCCTGGCGAACGGGATCGAACCCTTGTGCACGCTCTATCATTGGGATCTTCCGTCCGCGCTCGACGACCGCGGCGGCTGGCTCAATCGCGACATTGCAAACTGGTTCGCCGATTATGCCCGAATAATGTTCGAGCGGCTCGACGGCCGGGTGAAGAAGTGGGTGACGCTCAACGAGCCGTGGGTGATCACCGACGGCGGCTATCTCCATGGCGCGCTCGCGCCGGGTCATCGCAACATGTTCGAAGCGCCGATCGCCAGCCATAATTTGATGCGCGCGCACGGCGCCGTGGTGAAGGCGTATCGGGATATCGGCGCCCACGAAATCGGCCTCGTCGTGAACATCGAGCCCAAATACCCGGCCAGCGACAAGGCGGCGGACGTCGCGGCAGCGCGCCGCGCCGATGCCTACATGAACCGGCAGTATCTCGATCCCGCTCTCAAGGGGAGTTACCCCGAGGAGCTCGAGGAAATCTTCGGCGAAGCATGGCCCAATTGGCCCGCATCCGATCTCGCCGACATCGCACAGCCGGTCGATTTCATCGGCATCAACTATTATACCCGCAACGTCGTCCGGCACGATCCGGCGCAATGGCCGTTGCGCGCGACGGCGGTACCGCAAAAGATGTCCGCTCACACCGAAACTGGATGGGAGGTGCAGGCGCCCGCGCTCACCGATCTGCTCTTGTGGTTTGCGGAACGCTACGGTCCGATCCCGGTCTATATCACTGAAAATGGCGCCGCCTTTTACGATCCGCCGGTGGCTTCGGAGGGTGGCGTGGACGACCCGCTGCGATGCGACTATCTGGAGCAGCACCTCAGAGCCGTCGCCGACGCGATCGAGGCTGGAATCGATGTCCGCGGCTACATGCTATGGTCGCTGTTCGACAATCTCGAATGGTCGCTGGGCTACACCAAACGCTTCGGGATGGTGCACGTCAATTTTGAAACCCAGCAACGCACGCCCAAGCAGAGCGCCGCTCTCTATAGCCGAATTATCGCTTCGAAGGGTGCCGCGTTGTACGAACCAGCCGGCGATACTTTACGGTTGGGCGCTCAAAGCTGACGCGTGGCGAAAGCGACCGCGGCCCCCAACAAGCCTGGCTCCGGCAGCGTGAGCAGCTTTACCGGCACCGCCGCCAGACGGCGCTCAAACCGGCCCTTGGCCACAAAGCGCTTGGCGAATCCCGAACTGCCCAGCCGGCCGGCGAGGCGCCTCCCGATCCCGCCGGCAATCACCACCCCGGATGCGCCGTGTGCAAGCGCGAGATCCCCTGCGACGGCGCCCAGGCACATGCAAAGCTGGTCGAGCGCGATATCGGCGAGGTGATCACTTTGCTCCAGCGCCAAGGTCCACAGCGCGGGCTCACTGTGGATCGGGATTGGCTGGCCTTCCAGTTTACCGAGTACCTGATAAATGTTGAGCAAACCGGGCCCCGATACCAGCCGCTCGGCCGAGACGCGGCCAAATTTCGTTCGAAGCTCGATGAGGATGCTCTGTTCGAGATCATCGAGCGGCGCGAAGTCGATGTGACCGCCCTCCGTCTCGATTACCCGATGCGGTTCATTTTCACCGCGAATCAGGAGCGCCGCGCCGAGCCCCGTTCCAGGCCCGACGATCGTGATCACGCCACTTGCCGGCAGGGGCTCACTGGGTCCAGCGAGATGCAGAAGGTGCGTCTCCTCAACGACGGATACGGCATGGGCGATCGCTGCGAAGTCGTTGATGACGAGCATCGAATTGAGCCTGAGGGACGAGACGATATGGGCACGGCGGAACTGCCAATGGCTGTTGGTCAGCGAGAAGTCGTCGCCGGCCACCGGAGCCGCGACGGCTAGCGAAAGGTCACTGGGCAGCTTGCTTCCGACCCGATCTTCGAACGCATTCCAGGCGCGTTCGAAGCTGACGAAATCGGCGGTCTTGAAGACAGTCTGATCGTCTATTCCGACAATCTGTCCATGCTCGATGCTTGCGATCGCAAAACGCGCGTGGGTGCCTCCAATGTCTGCCGTGACAAGCCGTTCCATCATCGTTCCGTCGAGCCTACCTTATCGTGCCGGCCACGATTGCGCGTCTAGCGGCGGCCGATGATTATACCGAATTGTTCGTCGCCCGGAGAACAGCGGTGCTTTCCCCTAAGCCGCTGCATAAGCTGTTAGAGCGTCTTCTACCCATCTTCGTGTGGATGCATCGCTCCGACGCGACCAACGTCACCCATCTCGAAAGCTTTCGACAAGATGAAAGAGCAGCGTTACGCCTTCGGACCAATCAGTCGCACCGTTTGTCCAATGACTTAGACTAGGTGGCGGTGGGCGCAGTCAGGCGCGAACTCGTCTCCGCGTGAGATTCCCTGAAATTCCCTGATAACGCGGTAATAACAGGGGAAAATGTGTGTTTTGTGAGCCGCGGCAACAACTGCCAACGCCTAAAAACCGCAGTTTCGCAGACAAAATGGACCACCGAGGTCATTCTGGGAACAGGGAATTGATTTCCTCAGATCAGGGGAGGCCATCTCACGAACAGGGACGCGAATAAGCTTCACGCCAAAGCCTGAGCAGGTACAGATGGCCGCGAACTCCAGCTGGTTTCGTTTAGGCTCACGCCAGACCCGCCACCACGCCCACAAAGCGAGCATGTAGCTGACGGATTCGAGCGCAAAGAAATAACGAACGGCATGACTGGACAGCATTGATTGTCTCGCTCCTCACCCCCTTTTTGGTGATGACGCCTTTGAATCGGGTTTGTTTTCGCACCACAGATCCGGTCGGATCCGCGGACTGAGTTGCTCATTGCTTACATCTCAGTGCAGCCTGGCTTTGGGCGCTTGATACGCGCCAGCTGCGCACTCCGCGAACGGCCTTCCACAACATTGCCGCATTCTTGCGAGGGCCGCTGAAGCGGCGTTCCAAGGTCTCCTCCAATCCACGTAGCACGACGACGAAAGTTGATCGGCGCGCGTGGAGACATCAAATCAAAATGTCGAATCTAAGAATAACCAGAAGAACATCTCTTAAGACGCATTCAATATGGATACAACATCTCGCGGAAACATCACGAACAAACGGGTCCGGCTCCGCTTTGGACATGAACCACTGAAGTGAATCTCCTGTCCCCCCACTATGCTCAGACAAGAGCATTGGGGAGGGATTTATGTTCAGTTTTTTGCCCGGCCGGCACCTTCTGTGGGATGTCATCCTGGGATCGGGAACTGTTCGGCGCAAGTATTCCGATGCAACCACGAGGCCCCCGTGGAAAAGGCCCTCTCGCCCGACTTTCAGCAGGCGCGAATGGCTCGCCCTGGCCTCGGTCAGCGCTGTGTGCATTCCGTCAAAGCTGGCGGCCGCTCAATCGACCGCGACCGGCTATGTCACACCGGAACAGTTCGGCGCCGCCGGGGACGGTGTAACCAACGATACGGCCGCGTTCGCGAAGATGGCAGCATATATCAACCACCATGGTGGCGGGACGATCTCTTTGCGGGCAACTACGTACGTCGTCGGAAGCCAGTCATATCAACGCAGCAATCCCGATTATTCTTTCACACCCTCGCCGATCATGGAGTTTAGCGGCTGCTCAAAGTCGCTCTCTATTCTCGGCAACGGGGCAAGAATTCGCTGCGCAGACGGGCTGAGATTTGGAACATTCGATCGGGCGGGTCAGCCCACCAGCCATGCATTGCCATATTATGGCACCGGTGAGTTGGCGTGCCCTTACTTTTCTATGATCCATGTCGCCAACTGCTCTGGTGCCGTGCAGATCAGTGACATCGAATTGGACGGCAATGTCGCGGGACTCCAGATCGGCGGGCCGTGGGGTGATTCAGGCTGGCAAATCGGCTGTGCCGGGTTGCGGCTCGATGACAACACAGGGGCCGTCATCATAAGCAACGTCAACTCGCATCATCATGCCCAGGATGGCGGCTCGGGCAATGGGCCGGGGCTTCCAGGAAGTCCCGAATATGTGAGCATTGAGAATTGCAAATTTGCATCGAATGGTCGCAATGCCTGGTCGATGGTCGGCGGCGTCGGATGGAAATTCTCCCAGTGCAGCTTTGATGGAAGCGCGCGCGATCTGCCGTTTGCGGGTTCGGCTCCGAAAGCGGGAATCGATTTCGAAGCCGAGGGTGGCAAGTATGTCCAAAACATCCATCTCGTCGACTGCAACGCATCCGACAATGCCTGGTCTGCTTGCACCCATCCCGGTGATAGCCACGTATCAGACGTACTTTGGGAAGGCGGCCGACTCGTCGGAACCATAGGCTGGTCATACTATGGTGGGGGCAATGAAGGCATTGCATTCAAAGGCGTCACATTCCTTGGAGCACTCGTCAATCTAACCAAGGAAAGCTTTGCGGATTGTACCTTCAGTAACGATATTTCTCAGTCGCCTACTGGTGTTCTGTTCAACCCCAACGGCTGGATCATTCCCGACTGCGTGGCGGGAAACACATTTGCGCAGTGCGCCTTCATTCATTCCAAACCTGAGTGGTCCGGCAATGGAAACTTCGATCAGGCATTGTTCGAGGATTGCGTCTTCCAGTCCGTGTCGGGAGCCGGAAGGCTTGACGTTTATGGCCACTTCCGTGGCAGCAGCACGCGTTTCACCGCAGCGAATGGAGGAACAAATTTTGCTGTGACGCCCGACGCGCTTGGTGGCTCAAAGAGTGCCGGCGGAGCGGACGATCCATTTTCCATTACGACAAGCGACGGATCCACAACGACATACACGCCAACCCCGGCGTAATCTTCCACCTAGCTGGTTACGCCAAGTCACGCCTCGCCGAATCTGCGAAATCCGCAGGTCCAAGTGTACGATCATTGGACGCTGGCCCGATCGAAACATGTGCGAACTATCCACAATTTTGTCGGTCGTGTTCGTTTTGGCCGCATTGAGTCTTGAGTTCTTGGACCGATATGAACGAAAGTTAAGTCGTTCAGTGCGCCGAATCGCTGAACGCCAGCTTAGGGCTACTAGCCCGATGGCAGCTCAATCGGCCTCCGGGCCCAATGGGAGTAGGCGTTCGTGAGGCAACTTGAATTTGATCCGAACGAGTCAAGCACATCGGTTACGGAGCAGCTTTCCAAAGAAGAAATCGGAAAGTTGGTCGGACAGCTCGAACTGGTGACGTTGAGCTTATCCGCGGCTCTGGAAGCTTCAAAGAAACCCGATAGTGTGGACGACATCGCGCTCGAACGACTGGCGAAGAAGATCTTGCGTGTCCGGGGCCGCCGAAGCCGGATCTTTGGAGGCGGATTATTCTGCGACCCCGCTTGGGACATCCTCCTGGAGCTCTTTGTTGCTGAACTCAGTGATCGCAAGCTGTCGGTATCGGGGGCGTCCTATGCGAGTGCCGCTCCGCACACGACCGGGCTGAGGTGGATTCAGCGTCTGGAAAAAGACGGCTGGGTGCGACGGGTCAGCGACCCGAGTGACTTGCGTCGATCGTGGCTGGTGCTGACTGACGATGGGTCGACGAAGATGCGCCAGATCCTGGCCGAGTTCGCAGCAAATCTCGCTTAATCCTGGGGCGACGCCGGCAAATGGCGCAGCGCATCACGGAGACGCGAGATCGCGATATCCAGATGAGCGCCAATCTCCTCAGGTGCTTCAAAGCTGTCCACAAGCTCAAGCGCCTGTTCAATTAGCGCTAGAGCTGCGGCTCCCTCGCGCTCAAGCGATCCCTCTTTACTCGTACTCATAGCCCACCCACATTCCTCGGCCGAAGAGGGCGCATGCCACTCAATCAAATTCATTGGGTTTGCGATAACTACACCATAATTCAGTGGATCGTCATTAAGATGAACGATCCCTTATGGTTCCAGTTTACGCCGCGCACGGGAAACGGCTTAGTGCGTCCAGACGCATCAACTCATTAGCACGAGCCGCTACGGTCGGACTGGTAGAGCGGCACCGGCGTAGGGATCATGTGGTGGTGCTGGCGACGCAGGCTGGTGTGGTGAAGGGGCATAGACGGGGGCGGCCGCCGCAATCTGGGATTCGTCTGTCCCTTCCGAGGCATCCACAGCATGCATGATCCCGACGGCAATCGATGCCGCTCCAAACAGAATGAAGCAGCCGACGATCACTTGAGCGCCGCGGCGGACATCGATCCGTCCTGAGAGGAGCTGAAAGCCGACCGAGGCAACGGCTATCACGGCAATTCCTGTGCCAATCGGGCCGATCGCAGTCGCCTCGAGCCATTGCAGAGCCGCGGAAAATACCGTCGGCGGCGGCTGAAGATCAGGATTCATTCGCTCCTGAAACCTGCGAGCTCGAATGTGTCACGCAGGACGATCGCCTCGATGCTTCTCCTCCCGCCGCTCCGCGACAGCTGTACGAACAGATCTATCGAGTGGCGAACATAGTGCCGAACATCCTCGCGGCTGAGCTTCGTTCCACCCTGGAGCACAAGCATTACCAGCTGCTCGATTGCGCTCTCCGGCGAATCCGCGTGGATCGTCGTCATCGAGCCCGGATGGCCGGTGTTGACCGCCCTCAGGAATGCGAGTGCCTCCGGCCCCCTCAGCTCACCAAGGATGATCCTGTCGGGCCGCATCCTCAAGCTCGCCGAGACGAGATCGTCGGCCGAGACTTTCGCTTCGCCTAGCTCGCTCCGTACACTCACCAGACCCACGTAATTTTCATGTTGAACCACGAGCTCCGGCGTATCCTCGATGAGGATCAGTCGCTCCTCCGCCGGGACTTCGCGGAGCAACGCATTGAGGAACGTCGTCTTGCCCGTCGAGGTGCCACCCGAAACGATGATGTTCTTTCTCGCGCGCACGGCCAGCGCCAGCGCCTCGGGGAATTCTCGCTTGCGGATCAGACCCCGAAATTGTTCATCATCCGGCCGGCTAGGTAAGCCCTTATACGTCTCCGCGAAGTGACCGCCGGCCGCATAGTCTTGCAACGTCAGTGAGGCGGCCACTTGGCGGCGGATGGCGATCGCGATCGGCCCGCGGGTCGCGGGCGGGATAACCACCTGAATGCGTGATCCGTCGGGAAGTGTGGCGGCGAGAAGTGGATGCTCGCGGTTGATGCCCTGGTGGGTTAGGGCGGCGATCTGCCGCGCAAGCCGGGCAAGCGCCAGTTCGCCGATATCCGGACTGTCGTGACGCTCGATGTTGCCGCCAAGCGTCTCCACCCACAGCTCGCCTGGGCGGTTGATGTAGATGTCCGTGACATCGGGACGTGAGAGCATTTGTTCGAACGGCGCAAGACACGCGCGCAAATAGACGCCCGAAGGCGCAAGCTGGGCCGCTACCGTACTCATCTCGGACCGCCGGCGGCGCTGAAATCGAGATCATGCGCGACGAATACGCTGATGCTCTTGCCTGCCGGCACCGTCAGCGTCGGAACATAGTTGTTCGCAGGAGCAACCTGGCTGGCAGCCGAATTCCCGGGGAGGACGACCACGGGCCCGGCAATCGAACGCTGAGCCAATGTCGTCCCGATGCCGAACACCGACTGCAGCAGCGCGTCGCCGAACCGCGCCATAAAATGGGTGTTTACCGCGGCCGCGACGCCACCGCGGCCAAGAGTATCGACCGCGGGCGAATCGAGATTGATGGTCATTCCGTCGGGCCGGATCAACCGTGTCCAGATGATGACCGCGCGCTTCTGTCCTGCAGCGACTTCGGCGCTGTACTCGCCGATCAGCTTGCTTCCGCGAGGGATCAGCACGTTGGTACCGTCGAACGAGCGAACATCCCGCGACACTACGGCACGGGCGAAGCCTGGCTGAGTCGAGTTGAACCCGGTCTCAAGCACCGCCTGGAGCACTGTTCCCTGGACAATGGTCATCGACCGGTTTGCGAGCGCGCTCGCGCGCATGCGCTGCAGTGCTTGCGGCTGGGCCCCAAAAAGTGACGGGGCTACGCGGGCGGCCGGCGCATTGGGCGAACCAGGCGATGTGCCGGTATCGATGACAAGCGGCGAACCGGCGGAAATGCGCGGCTGAGGCGCCGGTGCCGGTGGTGCCAGCGGGGAAGTCATCGGCTGCGGCATGTAGACGCGCGGCATGTCCGATGCCTGTGATGCTGCAACGGGCGTGGAAACAGGGGCGGGTTGGGGGGCTGCGCGCTGTTCCTCGAGGTTCGGCTGAGTCAACGGAGCGGGTTCTGGCGGCACATAGAGCACCGGGGGTTGCTGCAATGCCGAGGCGGTTGATTCGGGAGCCGCCCTTACACTCGGTTCACTCTGGCTGGTCCGCCGCTCGTTCAGCACCATGAAGAGAAGCACGGCAAAGATGATGGCGATCCCCGCGAGTACGACAGGTGGAAGGCCCTTGCGGGGCAAGCGGACGGTCGGCCTGACACCCGCATCGCGCGGGTCGCTGGCGCCGAACAGCGCCTGAAGCCGTGGATCGCCGATCTCGGTGAGGGCCATCAGTGGCGCTTCTTCGGCGGTTCCCGGACCGCATACGCGACATCGTCGTCGATCCGGAACATCAGCCGGTCGGGAACGCCATCGACAACATAGACGTCGTCGGTCCCCATCATTCCATTGATCAGGATATCCTTGCCCTCTGCGTCAACTGCATAGACAGCCGGGATTGCTGCGCTCCTCGGCCAATTTATGTAGGTGTGCTGGCCGTCATTAGTCATGCCAGAGGGCCAGAGCTGCCTGTCGCCGCTGACCTTGTAACGGCTGATCCGACGCGTCGCGGAGGCCACATCCACATAGCCATCATTGGCCGTTCGCACCTTGGACGCAGGATAGCGGAACTGGACCGTGTAGGGCATGTCAGGGGCTGGACCCGGCAGTGAGGCCAGATCGAAATTGTAAACGCGCACCGATGTGACCACCGTCATGTTAGTCGAAACATCAGGCTGCGCGGGCTTCAAGAAGAGCCGGTCGCCCTCCTTGTTCACGCCGACTTGCCACGCGGCAGGGTCGCCGAGCGCAACGCTCTGGACCTGCTCGTCGGGCGAGAGCTCGATCATCATCTGATAGCCAGGACTTCCGCGCAGCTGAACAATCGCGCGCGCATCATAGTCGATCTGCTGAAGGTGCGGATCGCCGCCCGCTGGCTCGGGCTGGACCTGCGCAAGGGCGGGCTCAGCGACGAGGAGACCGACAAGCCCAAGGAGCGTCGAGAGCTTCATCGTTGCACGGTCACTTGGGCTGGCTGCGGCTGCTGCAGACCGCCGTAGTAAGGCAGCAGGGATGTCGCTTCCGGCGTAGCGCCTGCAACTGCTGGCGTTCGTGGAGCGACGACTTCCTGCGGCAGAACTTCCTGATCCTTGCGGTAGCTCGTCACCTGAAATCCGAGCGGGTTCACGAACCGGTCCTCAAGACTCATCGGCGTGCTGGAATAGCGGTAATGGATGATGGCGACCCATGAGCTGGGTGGATGCGGCTGGGCACCGGCATCGGTCCGGACGGTATCGAACCGCACCAGCGCCGCGTTTCTGCCGATCGGCGAGACACTCTTCACCTGAACGTCGATGGTGGTGGTGCGGGGATAAAGATTCAGCGGACTGTCCGGATTCGAGACCTGCATCTGCTGCAGGTAAGAGCTGCGTGCCGTATCGGCAGAGAAGAGGGCGACCTTGCGATAGTTCGCATTGAGGGTCCCCATGTCGAATCCCTCGCGCGCGATCACATATTGCACGAGGAAGGACTGGGTCAGTGCAGAATCCGGCGCAATCTTCGCCTGATCGAGCGGTTTCAGCGCCTGGACATAGCCGGTCGTCTTGTCGACCATCAGCGTATAGGGCTCTACGGTCTTCAATGGCGTCAGAAAGACGAGCGCGATGGCTTCGAGGAGTGCGATCGCCGCCGCGAAACCAGCAATCCACCAGGCGATTCTGTATGACGAGCGCATCGACTGGACCCGGTCGCGATTCCAGCTCGCAGCCTCCGCATAATAGCTGTCGAGGGCTTCGCGGCTGTGTTCGTTCATGCGCCCTGATCCCGTTTTGCGGCCACAGCGGACATTCGGGCGTGCGGCCGCCGCGTGAACGAGCGACCGACTGGCGCCCGTGGCCGAACCGCGTCATTCGACGGTGAGACCGCCGGAATCCGGGATCCCGTTGCAGGAGTGCCTAATACGTGCATCGCTGCATCGGCGCGCTCGCGACGGCTCGTGACCGCAAGGATGCTCGCAACCGCGGCCGCGCGGCTCCGTTCGGTTGGCGACCCTTCCGGCGTGATTTCGTGCACCTGCGTCGCAACCGCGCTCACAACATTTCTTCCCTGACCGGCTGCGACGGGCATGATCCGCAGCAGCGGCGCAAGCCGGAATGCGCGCATGAGCCGGGCGCAGGCGTACAGGACGGCGGCGACAAGGATTGAGAACAGGCAGACAATCACGAACAACTCGGTCGAGACCGTCGGCAGCGCTTCGCCGGCCATGCGCCGCGCGAGCACGTCGCTGAGCCAGGGCTCAATCAGCGCCAGCTCCAGTCCGAGCGCGATCGAGATGCCAATCGCGGCGAGCGCTGCTCCGCCAAGGACCCGCACCCACCCTTCGAATAGGCTCCGCGTACTGTCGAACATCAGGAACGCGATGAAGAATGGACCCAGCGCGAGCATCAGCCCGGTGATGATGCGGACGATCCCGAGTCCCGCGACCGCGGTCAGCTCGAACAGGATCCTCGATCCGCCCAGCGCGAAGGCATCAAAGCCGCCGAACGGCGCCGGCGGAACTTGGGCGCTCACGTTCGGCGGCGGATTGCCGGGGCCGAGTATCGCCAGCCTTGCGAACGCCTGATCGGCAAGGTCGAGCCGCTGAGTGAGCGTTCCATCTGATCCGATGAGCCCCGCCTGCGGGCCGATTTCGCCCACGAGCTGAGTGGGCCCATCGGTTACGAGATCGTAGACCAGCGTCCGGTACGCGGGCCAGCTGGTCGCAAGCGCAAAGACTGCGCCGATCTTCACGAACGCCACCGTGCCGCTGCGCACGGTCATCCTGTGGCCGAGGAGTAAATTGTAGCCGATCAGCGCGATTGAGATCGTCAGGAAACCAGTTAGTACGACCGACAGCGTCGAGCCCGGAGCAGCGAGCGCGCTCCATGCGCCCGACCCGAGCACCTGCGCCTGACAGTCGATGTAGCCGGTCATCGAACTGATGAAACCCGCAGCTGCGGGAATGGCGGGACAGACCTCCATCAGGCGACTTCCAGCAGCCGCGGGAGCCAATCAGCGGGATCGTCACCCGTCTCGACACGAATCTCGTCGAGCAGCCTGACCGTCCGCTCGCGACCCGAGAGGACCGTCAGCAGCTCCTTTTCGCCGGTAAGGTTCAGCCGTGCGACGACACTGTCGTTGCCATGCTTGATGAGGAAGCAGTGCGCGCTGTCCGGGATCGTTCGCACCAGCTCGAGCTCATGCTCGGTGAGCCCGAACCCCTCGATATATTCGCGCGCCTGCGCCTTCGGGTTCGACATGAAGATCTGGGTTGCGGCCTGTTCGATGATCGCGCTTGCAATGCGGCTCTCGAGCGCATCCTGCGCGCTCTGGGTCGCAAAGCCGACGATGCCGTTGCGCTTTCGGATGGTCTTTTCCCAATCCTTGATCCGGCGAACGAACACCTCGTCGTCGAGCGCCTTCCAGCCCTCGTCGACCACAATGATCGCAGGGCTTCCGTCGAGCCGTTCCTCGACCCGGTGGAACAACACCATCATCGCCGGGGTGCGGACGATCGGATCGTCGAGCACCTGGGTCATGTCGAAGCCGACGGACTCCGCACGAAGGTCGGTCAGGTCCATCTCATTGTCGAACAGCCACGCGCGCTCGCCATCACCCCACCATGGCGCCAGCCGCGACCACACATCGCTACCGTGCGGACGATGGCCGCCACGGAACAGTTCGACGATATAGCGCAGGCGCCGGTGCTCGATCGGCTGCTCATAATTGGCCTCGACTGCATCCTTGATCCGCGTCAGCTCCTCGCCGTCTGCACCGCCGGCAAGCACGCCGATCCAGTCGATGATGAACTGCCGGTTCGCCGGCGTGTCGGGCAACTGAAGCGGGTTGAGGCCGGACGGAATGCCGGGGCGGAGCACGTCATAGCGGCCGCCGATCGCGCGGATGAACAGCTCGGCGCCGCGGTCCTTGTCGAAGAAGATGATCCGCGGCTGAAACTTGCGCGCCTGCGCAAGGAGGAAATTGAGAACCACGGTCTTGCCTGATCCTGATGGCCCGATGACCGTGAAATTGCCGAGATCGCCCTGGTGGAAGTTGAAGAAGTATGGCCCGGCTGCGGTCGTCTCGAGCAAAGTCACCGCTTCGCCCCAATGATTGCCGCTTGCTTTTCCGAGCGAGAAATTGTGGCAGCTCGCGAGCCCCGCGAAATTCGATGTCGAGACCAGCCCGCGCCGCGCAATATATTTGAAGTTGCCGGGAAACTGCGCCCAGAAGGCTGGCTCCAGCGCAATGTCCTCGCGGACGGACAATATGCCGAGGTCGGCAAGCGACGCCTGAACTTCCGCGACGCCCTCGTCGACCTCGTCCGGAGAACTTGCGCGGACCGCGATCGTCATATGATGCTCGCCGAACGCCGCGCGGCCCGCCGCGACATTGTCCTTGGCCTCGGTGAGCTCGCCGCGAAGGCTCAGCGCCTCGTCCTCGGCCGAGCGCATGCGGCGAAGCGCGAGGTTCATGCGCGAGAGCGCCGCCTGTCGCTCGACGAACCCGAAGGATTGCGAAAGGGTCAGCTCGAACGGAAGCCGAAGCAGCTGGTCCAGCATCCCGGGCGCGGTCTGGCCCGGATAATCCTTGATCGAGACAAGCCCGAGATACTGGCGCGGACTTGCGCCGGCGCGCCGAAGCTCGATCGCATCCTCGCCGAAGCTGATCCGTCGGTACGGCAGATAGTCGCCGATATCCTGCATCGGTAGGAGAACCGGCCGCATCTCGCCATTGAACAGATAGGATAGGAACTCGAGCGCCTCCGAGCATGGGCCCTGATTAGTCTCATACACCCCGAGCAGGCGCGGCTCGTAATTGCCGAGCGCCGCGATCAGCGCGTCGCGCGCCTGGTTGATCTGCTGGAGCTCGTAGCGCGTCGTGTCGAGTGGCTCGACCACCTTGCCGAAGCGCTGGCGTAGCCCGTCGACCGCCCCGACTTTCCCCTGGAGCGGGCGTCGCACCAGCGTCAGGAACAGGTCGTTGATGTAGAGCTTGCGGGTCGAGAGCTTCGCCCGCCAGCTGGTGTCCAGCCGCCGCGAAAAGTCGTCGCGATACTCCGCATCAAGCGAGACCTCGGCTTCACGTCGGATGACATGGTGATAGATTGCATAACGTGAGGAGCCGATCGCCTGAAGTGCCGCATCGCGCAGCTGCTTGCGGTAATTGATCTCCTCGGTGTCGGCGGTCTCGAACAGAAGTCCGCGGACCTGGATGACCTGCATCAGCAGCCCGTCGCGGGTCTCAATCGTATGATCATCGACGTGGCGCGCGTACGGGAGATGCTTGCCGGCCGGCTGCTCGCGCGCGGCAGCCGCGGAATCCCTCGTCAGGGCCGGTAGGAGTTGCATCCCCAAACCTGATAATTCTTGACACGCGGACACTTTGAGACGCGGGCGAGCCACAGGTCGAAGAACCTCGGCTCCTTGAGGCACAGCAGAACGCCGCCGCCGTGCAGCAGCAACGCCGCGCCGATCACCCAGATTGACTTGAACATCAGGAACAGCTCGGTCGCGACCACCACGTTCACGACGAACAAGCTATAGGTCACGCCCGCGAACATCTGCGGCCGAGTGAGGCCGACGAACAAAGTGTCGCGTTCTAGCGCACTCACTTCATCGCCTCACTGGCCGAGTGCGGCGGTCGAGTGGATTCCGGCGACGATGCTTGCGGCGCCGAACAGGATGAAGCAGCCGAGGACGACCGT
>Ga0134128_10002254_pt1 | contig 24025 bp, 50 predicted proteins | sample KB31754_FD_96462 | JGI IMG/M metagenome (GOLD analysis project Ga0134128, IMG submission 96462) | Terrestrial soil microbial communities with excess Nitrogen fertilizer from Kellogg Biological Station, Michigan, USA - KB3-175-4 | ecosystem: Environmental > Terrestrial > Soil > Unclassified ... | reverse complement strand
TGCGGTTCTTCGGGATTTCTTCAAGAAGCCTGGAAACCACAACCAAACCAGGGAAGGTCTGCTCAAGCAGTCCAAGGTCTTTCATAATGTGCAGGTATTTCCCGACATCAATGGCAGATTCAAGCCCCTTGAGGAACTCATCTCTGATCCGCTCATCACTGATCTCTGGACGCAGAGACACCTTCTGGATGACTTCGCGGGTGTCTTTATCAACGCTCTCCGGTCCACCTGGGTTGCCCCGGCTGTGGAATCGAACGAATCGCATCACACGCAGCTTGTCCTCATGGATACGAGCAACGGCGTCTCCAACGAAACGAACCCGCCACCCATGTTTTGATCGCATGTCACTGATGCCACCGAAGAAGTCAATGATGCACTTCTCCTCGATGTCGTAGTACAGAGCGTTGATCGTCAGGTCACGCCGTTCGGCATCCTCATCAATAGTGCTGAACGTAACATGGTCTGGACGACGCCCATCACCCGTCTTCGCATCTTTACGAAAGGTGGCGATCTCGTAATCTTGCCCCCTGTAGGTGACAAGAACCACACCGAACGCCTTGCCCACCTCACGGAAGCGAATGCCGTGGAGATGCTTCGCCTTCTTCAAAACTTCAATCACCTGATCAGGATGCAACTCCGTCACAAGATCGAAGTCCTTGGGGCTAAAGGGCTTACCGTTTTCAATGCTGTTCCAGAAGTCGCGCACAGAGCCGCCTACGACGAGCAGTTTACCGCCTCCAGCCTTAATCGCTGCATGGAGATCACACACCTCTTCGGGAATCGGCATCTCGACAAAGATTTTTTCGATTGGGTCACGCATATATACCTCCACACATCCTGTCGCCTATCGCGGCATCTACCTAGACTATAGCATAGCAGAACTCGCACTAAAGCGAAATCCTTTTTTCCGCCTCCTTCCGTCTAGCGATGTGTATTCACTACCTAAACCTCATTTCAAGGAGAAACCATGTCACAGAATATGGGTATGGGCGATCTCGGTAAACCAGAAATGGTGTTCGTCCGCAAGTTCCGCTGGACCCTTAAGGGGAAGTATCTGTCGGAGATGTTTAACAAGTCAGTGGGGATCAATTACTATCACAAGCATCTAACAATCGGCATCATCGAGGTCTATGAGAAAGGGGGGTCAGATAAAACCCACGCACACGCTTGGGCTGAACTTCTTGAAAGCGGTGAATGCGATGAAGAACTCGTCTTCACCACCTTCGATGGCTGTGGCAAGGAGCTTTACGCCAAGAAGTTTAGTGGTTTGAAGATCAAGAACCGTTATAACAGATTTGATTATTCTGATAATGAAGAGGCAGTCCATGAAGTCAGTGTCTCTTACGACTCCTGCGAGGATGTACCTACTACTGAAGAAGTCCATCCCACCGAATCGCGTGAAGTATGGGTGGATCACCTTAATGCAAAGATGACCATCAAGTAAGGAGGACCATGCTAGGAACATTAAACCCAAACCCCACGATCAGAAAGAGGTTCCTCTGGACCTTTAACATCATTGAAAGAACTCAATCAGAAGAAATAGAACACGAAGCATTCTTTGTGAAACTCCAACACCGCCCATTTGAAGATCAAGAATTGGAGTTCCTCAACGGCAAGCCTCGCGTTGACCTCTCTTTCATCAAAGACGAGGAAGCCCGCAAGAAGCTAGAGAAACAAGTTTTTGTGATGCACTTCACCAGTGATGCGAAAAGCACACAGGACTTCTACAACTTCCTGGCTGAATACTTCAACTTTGGGTATGGTCAAGACGGTAAACTGAAGGAAGACTATCCGCTCTGGGGAGAAGGTAAATGGGGTGGCGTACTGACCCTTTATGATGGTTGTGGCAATCCCCTGGAACGCTGGACAATGAAAGACATCAGACCGCTGTCCATCGTCTTCACCGACATCGATTACAGTTCCTCTGAAGATACAGGTATTGAAGCCACCATCATGTACAGCGAAGCACATCTCAAGTGTCTAACAATCAAAGAAGCAACACCAGGAAATGAAGCCAATCATAAGTGTTTAGAAGAGAGACTGAAGGAGACATTCCGACAACTTCGTAAGTAAGCACCTCTCAGAAGCACTTAGCTTCCACCACCTGCCGGACCCTGACGCCACGCTCCAGTTGGGACCATCCGGCAGGTGGTGTTTTTTACTACTGGTTCATAGATAGGGCATGGACATGAACTTCAGACAATTCCTAGCCGAGAGCGACTTCAGTTGGTGGCAGAACTTTGTGGTACACTATGCCCTCCAACCTCATAAGATACCCCTCGCCATTCTAGCCCTCGCTTTGGGATCTACCGTGGGCGCGGGCGCTGGTGCCTGGCGTGCCTTAACAAAGGGTAGCCTGAAGGAGATCCCTAAAGGTATTGCAAGATGGGGCTTGGGTCAGATGACTCAGTGGGCATACACGCCCAAATGGGCTGAAGGTGTAGAGGATTTGCCACCTGAAATCCAGCAGCGTGCCAATGAACTTGTGCAACTAGGAAAACAACTTAAGGCGTCTCAAAACAACCCAGAAGAGTTCCAGAAACTTCAAACCGTCCTTGCCGCCAAGTCCCAAGAACTCTTCCACATGGTTGAGAAATTACCTGCGGCAGCAAAAATGCAGCTTGCTTCCATGCTACAAAGCTAAATATCTGCTGTATTGGCGTTGTCATGAGGATCGGCGTGGCTGTCATAGTTCAACTGAATCGACCATGACTTTGTAACTCTTTTGCCCTTGTAATAAAGAACGGGGCGGACTGGATTTTCCTCAACAAATCTGAGGGTCCAGTCCGCCCCAATTTCTCTGACGATGCTATCAACGATGAGTTTCATCCATCTCCACAATTCAACTGCGCCTCTTTCAGAGCATCTTTGTAGCTCTGTGGCGGTTCCACGAAAGGACAAAATCTGCCCTTGACTGCTTTCAGGTACTGTAAAATGTTGCTCCCCAGATTGGTATTATCAGAGAAGAAGAAGTACCAAATTGCAACACCGCCAGCGATAGCCGCCACAACTCCAAGCTCGATGAGAAAGCCATAAAGCAAAAACCGCCAACTCCAAGGCACACCATTCTTGGCAAACCCTGTCGAGATCAGAGCGGCAAAAAGGATACCTAACACCACTGTGACAGACAAGCCAAGTACGTCATCTCTGCCCTTCCAGTAATCAATCCAGCGAAAGATCGGAACCAAGACGCCACAGACACCGACGAAACCGATGGTAGCCATGAAGAAGAACATACCAACAACATCAACCCATATGGGGTGTTGGTTGCCGATGAAGACACCAGACCACCGTGCCCACACAACCATGAGAAAAGTCATGGTAGCGAGGATGGGGATGACAATGAAAGCGCTGACATCATTGAGGAACCATTTGAAGGCACCGCCCATTGCCTTCCAAAAGTAGTTACAGAGGTTTTTTGGCTCAGGCAGTCTAGGCTCACTACCGAAATGAACGCGATACTTGTAGAAACGCTGATAGAAACGCCAAAGTGCATCTTTTTCCTGAATTTGAATCATCTTTTCTCCTTTACCCTGGAGGCGAACATGAAACACGTTGCAGAGTTTTACGACAAAATGGCAGCCCTTCACAAGGAGGGTTGGAAGGCATCAGGCTGGAACGACAGGGAGTCCCAGGAGGACAACTTCAACCTGCTGCTCCAGATTGCTCCTTTTGAACAAACTGATCGTATCCTTGATCTCGGCTGTGGTCAAGGTGATTTGTATGGGTTAATACAGAGGCGTGGTTCAAAGTGCATCTATGAAGGTGTTGACGTTTCGCCCAAGATGATCGACCGTGCCTGGCAGAAGTATCCCAAAGGCAGGTTTGCCTGCATTGACTTCCTCAACGACAGGTTTGACTACAAGTATGATTGGATACTGGCTTCCGGTCCCTTTGATCACAAGGTCGAAGGAGATCAGTATGAATATCTCGACAAGTGTCTTAAGAAGATGCATCTGCTCGCCAACAAGGGATTTGGTGTAATCCTACAAAGCAAGCACGATCCAATGCAGAAATTGAATCCCAAGGATTACGCTTTCGGCTATGATCCTCTCAAGGTGGTGGAGATGTGTCTTAACACTACCTATACCATCAATATGAATCACACCGCTTTAACGTGGGGTTTGTTGGTTTTTGTCTACAATGCAGAGTGGCTATTAAACTGATGGTGTCTGGTCGATGAAGTCCAGGGTGTCTTTCTTCCTTTTAGCATCATCAAACGCCGACATCTTAGCATAGCCCTGAGCCATTTTTATAGCATCTCTACCTGCCCTAGCTCCCCTGTAAATATCATAGGATTTGGCGTCATCTTCTTGTCCGTGTTGATATTGATGAGATGGTGCAGCTTGGATCACAGGGGTGGTTGGTATGGGTTGATGATCCCCGCCAGCGAGGGAAGCACCAGAGAGGGCTAAAGTGCGGAGAATGTTCATAATGCCCCGACCAGCACCAAGGGCGTCGGGGATGTTGGCGATGAGATTGGAGGTGTTCATCGCACTCTTGGCGTCCTGCTGATTATACTTTTTTCCTCTGGTGATATTCCAAATGCCTCTTAATCCGCGAACCAAGCCTTCGTTTTGAAGGTCTTGTTCAAGGACATAGAAAGCCATCTCCTCATCACGGTCAAGAAGGTATTCGGCGAACTTCATTTTCCTCACTTTGCCCAATCCATGCCCAGCTTTTCCTTGATCTTAGGCAATGCACGCCATAGCTCAAAGTCATCATATTCATCGGCAGTAGGAATCCAGTCTTCCACCTTGATGAAGTGTTGGCAGGATTGAGATAAAATCAGCTTTGCTTCTTTCTTGGGTTTCAGACCACTGTCGCCCAAGCCTAGGATACGCATCTTATTGACGATTTCCAGAGAATCCCACTTCAGGTTGTCAACCAATACCCATCTCGCCTCCTTGAGGTTGAGTTTTTTGGCGACTTCACCAGGGGCAGTTTCCTTGGTTGACCAGACGTGTTTGACGTATTTACTGATGGGCAGGTGACTGACCACCAGCTTTGCATAAGGTGGGTGAGAGTGGGTGAGGATGTGGAACTCAGCAAACTCACTACAAGACTTCACGAACTCCTCAATGCCGGGGCGTGGGAAGATCCACTTATCATCACCCTTGTCGTGAATCTTAATAACTTCGGGATAGGGTTTCTTCCCTGGAACCAGCATCTTAGCGTAGTTCTTGTTCTTGGGGTGGTCCTTGAGCCAGCCGATTTCCTGTTTGTGTACGAGGGTTTCATCAAGATCGCAGAAGACATATCTCCTGACCTTCTTGTCCTCTTCCTCTAGCCACAGACGAAAGTTCATGCCATATCTAGGCAGGATCTAGCGACAATTTGGGATATGATCGCGTTCTTTGATAAAGTCCCTAACCGCTTTCATGGCGCGGTCGAGATAAGGGAATGGTCCCAAATGCGGGGCACGTCTGGGGAAGACGGTAGCATACCATCGCCCATGAAGTTTTTCGATTGTCGCCCTTCTGCCACCCAAGACCCAGACATCACCCTTCTTTTGCCACGCGACAGTAGTTTTCATCATCAAGATTCACCACCAGTCTGACGCTCTTGAAAGCCTCTTTGCTCCAGATACACCCGCTGGCTGCATCCCAGCTATAGTACCACTTGAGTTCCGTGCGTCGGGAATAGATGTAGGGACTGATTTCAATCCCCGTATACCCTCTGGCGAGTAACTGCCAGTCTATTGCTTCATCTTTCCTGCCCATGCCACCAAAATCGGGGAAGGTGGGAGAGCCGTAGACCTCTGTAAACTCGTCCATCTCCCTTGCGGTCTTGATGATGAACAGGTTCTTGGTGTTGATCTCTATCTCGTAAAGATAAGGTTTAACACCGCTTGGGTAATCACTCATGACAAAGTGAAACCAACCACTCCCTACAGCATACCAGAGTCCTCTGGGTTTGTCGTAGAAGATTGGTCCTCCCGGCTGTTCCCGGTCCACGAAGACTTCAATAGGCTTTTCGCTCATGAGGTATCTGCCCTCCTTCAAACGAGGCAGATACTTCTTCAGACGTTGGACTCGTACTGATGTGCGCTTTTTCATGGTAGGCAAGGGGGGGTGCTTCCACCCCCCTTAAGAGCAACAGGTTCGACTCTTTTATTATACCATAAGGCATACGTCGCTCCAATAATACGCCTCTTTTTCTCGCGCAACCTGTTTTATCACTTAACCATGCGTCGAAGGGGTCGATGCTCCAACCCAAGCACCTTGATAACTTTTTCCCCATCGGCGGCATGGAAGATCAAATGGTGCTTCCGGTAGTGGCGGTAGACCGCTGCGGCGGCATACTTACCATAGCGGACATGAGTAATCAGACGTTTACCGGAGATGGAACTCAGTCGGTGGATACAGTTCTCGGCACGGCGGCTAAGGGTGTCCAGCATCTTGTAGTCGCCCGACATTTGGTATTTTCTGACCGCCTTCTGGAAGGTGGTTTCCCCAATGGCGAATGGACCCCAGACACAAGTGGCATGGTTTCTCGAAGACGCAAACGACTCGGACAGAGACATATTATAGCCCGACTGCTGGCGATCCCGCAAGGTCCAGTCGTGGATCGGCGTCCAACTGATCGTGACCTCCTTGACCAGCTTATCCTTTTTCATCTGGACAAAGGTGCCCCAGACATGACAGTAGCGGGGGCAAGAACAGTCGGGGGCGAACAGAACACAATAGAAGTTGTCTGCCCAGGCGATGCCGCTCAGGAAGAAGGATAAGACCAGGGAGATCAGGTATTTCATGGTGCCTCTACAAGAAGTTTTTTGACCAGCTTCGGCATCTCTCTTGTAGCCGGACCCGTCCATAATTTCCAGCTAAAAAGCCGCCCTGGAGGATTGGGGTCAACAAAATGCTTCTCCCGACAGTGGTTGAACATCAGGAGAATGCTCGCCGCCGGCTGGACATTACCGCTGGTGCCAACACCAATAATGCCCAAAGTGTCGGGGTGGTGTGCCAACTCCAGTAGCTCAAAGTTCTTCATGTCCACCGCCTCACCAAACCACACCACATCGGGACGTAGCTGACCACCGCAGACCGGACACTCTTCACCGGGCTTCGCCCAATTATCAGTCTCTTCCTCATAATAGCAGGGATAGTCCGAGTCAAAGTGATTCTGGGTGTTCTGATGGAACTCACACTTCTTCCTGCGGATACTACCGTGCAGGTGATGAACTTCTTTGCAACCGGCACGTTCCAGAAGATCATCGATGTTCTGGGTGATATTTAATACCCGGTACTTCTCCTGAAGCCTGGCGATGGCTTCATGGGCGGCGTTGGGCTGTGCCTCATTGATGTTCTTGGCACGCTCCTCGTAGAACTTGAGGACGGTTTCTTTATCTTTCTTCCATCCTTGGGGGGAAGCCACATCTTCGACCTTGTGGTTATGCCAAAGTCCATCCTGGGAGTCGCGGAAGGTGGGGATACCGGACTCCTTGGAGAGTCCCGCACCGCTAAAGACAACTAAGGTTTTCATACTCTATTGTAGTTATGGCAATCTTAAAAGGCTTTCCCCCGTCCAACACCATCTCCTGTATCACCCGCATACCTTGGGTTTATGCCAGGAAGGTTAAGATCACCGAAGTCCCGGTCGAGGGCAGGTTCATGACCGACCGGGGGTGTCTCTTCATGATGCTCCCTGAGAAGCACTATGGACCCCGCGCCGTATGCTTTCGTGGGGATGTTCATACGATCCCTGGACACATCTATGGCTTTGGTTGGGACTTGGAAGTGACTTGGTTTGAAGAATCCTACGAAGAGAAACCATAACCCCAGAGGGCATATTTCTTCTTTGCGGATTACTGTTCGCCTGTCCAGAACTTCGCCTGCGGCAAATAAAACAGGGGTCGAAGCGACCCCTGTGACCTACAACTCAGATTTGATAACTAAGACCGGGTTTCTTGTGTTTGCGGTCCATCCACAGGACGGTTATTCTGCCACCGCCGCTAGAACCAACACCCACGCATTCCAGTTCATACTTTTGACCCTCGTCTTCATAGTCGAAGACCAAAGCCTCCTCATCGTCGGCGTGCTTGATCGCCTCTCTTAAATCGCCAACACTGTAGATTTTCATTTTCCCCATGATGCCACCTCCTCGTCGGTGAGTCAGTTCTTCATCTTCTGGGCAGCGATCTCATAGCACTTCTCCATCGTCCTGTGGAACTCCTGCATGTCTTTTAATTCACAGAAGTGTGCCTCATAGACTTCCCAATTGGAACAATTGTCCCACTTAATACTGCCCTTCGCCACTTCGGTTTCATCTTCAAAGATGGCGAACTCCATGTAGGACTCATGGAGCGCCTCTAAGATGGTGTACTTCTCAGGTCGTTCCGGCTCCTTGGGTAGCCCTTTTCTCTTCTTCATGATCTCCTCACCCAATATCTTGCGTCCTCTTCTTCCACCACCTCGTATTCCTTGATGAGATTGTTGGCGAACTCCCTGACCTCTTTTTGAAAGTCGAGGTCATATCTCAAGGGGCGGGGGCGAACCACATGGACAGAAGTTTCCTTCTTGCCATAACTTAAGTAGAAGGTGATTTCGATCTGGGCGATGCGGTTCTCTCCCTCGATCACGTTATACAGTAGTCGGGAGTGGACCTTATCTTGTACCGAAGTGGGACTGTACTTGTATCTCATGGCATCCTCGTAGAGTCTTCGTGAAGGGCGAGCCATTCAAAAGCCAGCCGTGCCCACTTGTCCAAGAGTTCTTCCCAGCTATCCGCTTCCAGGTCCACATGGAAGTTATAAGAAGGGAGATTCTCACAGCCGCCGAACAGGGAATCACGGGGATCGGTTTCGCCTGGGAACTCCCCGCCGACAAAGAGCTTACCGCGCTGATAGCCCTCCTCGTCCAAACCCGGCTCCCATTTCACACCAAACTTCTCATCAGGGGAAGTGTATTCCACCGCCTCCTGCTTGAACATCTTCGCCTTGAACCAGCTTGGGGCGATATCATGACGACAACATGGGTGCTTCTCGCCATAACCGCTGGAAGACTTCAGTCGGAATTTCCGATTCATGTAAGACACCGTGAAGGTCGCCGCCATGCTGCGACTGAACATTTCCTTAAGGTCGATGAGATCAAAGAACTCCCGATCCTCTTCAGCAAAGAGTTCCTTGCCATGCTCGGTATCGAATGGATGGGTGCGGTAAGGGAAGTGATAAACATCATGACCATCCCTGGCGGCGAAAACCAGTCCAAAATCCCCATTGACCTTGCCCAGGTAGATGTCTACCTCATAAGGCTTGTCCTTGTAAGAGCGATAACCATAACCGTGTTCCCGATACTTCTCGCAACCCCACTTGTCCAGTTCAGGAGGGAGATCATCATTGGGATGCACCATCTTGGAGAAACCGAAGAACCTCTCCAGCTTGCTCTGGGGTGGTTGCCAGTCCTTGACCATCTCCAGGTAGTTGTCCACGCCTACCAGATCAATCAGGTAGTGCTTGCGGCTGTTGTGCTGGTGGATGTCTTTGAGGGTGAGCTTTTCCGGCTCCATGACGAACTTGCGATCTACATGCAACCCCTCGTAGCAGAAAATCTCACTGCCGTCACGGAAGAGGATTGCAGGACCATCAGTACGATGGAAGCCTACGTCATTGACATGCACCTCCAGGGGGCGGTCTACTACAAAACAGCGGTTGAGAAAGGTGACAACAAGGTAGGTGTTGTTCCAAATCTTCGTGGCGATCTCTTCCCACTGGTTGCGGTAGTCTTTCTCGTCTTTGCCATCGTGGTAGAGCCAATCAATCGCCAGCATCATTGGACTATTCCAGCGCCGGTCCAGTTCCATGAACTTCGGGACTTCAAAGTCAAATATCTTGGCGAGGACGGAATGCATCCTCTCCTTTGGACCCCAGCCGCGCTTGGTGACAAAGTGGGCGATATCATTGAAGGTTTCGGCGCGGAAGAACTCCCCGGCTTCCTTGGGGATGAAGCCACAACCTATGCTGCGGTAAAGAGACTCAATGGCTTCCTTTAGATCATTTGGACCTCGTAGGAAATATATCATCGGATCTCTGGAGGGAGTTTTCTTGTCCCGGTGATGGGGGAGAAGAGTGGAAGAGTTGCAGTAGCAGTAAAGTTCCTTGACTGCCGCCGCCGCATAGTCTTTATCGATGGGCGTGGTGTCAGTATAAAGTTTGGTTGTATCACTAAACATGAATCTCCTTCTGGTTGATGTAAAATAGTTCCCCGGCGATTTTTCAAGGAGTCCCTTTTTGAGAAACTCTTTGAGATATCACCAGTGACTGCCAAAGTGACAGTCAAAAAAGGTGCCACAGGTTGTAAGAAAAAAGACATCTCTTTCCCTACGCCGGGGTAAGATGTCATACCTTGAATAAAGCACCTCCTGTATAAGCGGCTCCAGCCGCCCCCTAGAGTCTCCCACTTTCTCGGAAAACTCTAGGGGTTTCGGTCGTTGAAATGTTGCAACAGGTTAGTCGCTGTTGCGTCCGACATCACAGCCATGACACCAGCCCTTGCGTGCCTTGCTCCAGATGTAGCCAGCCGTAAAGCCAGCCAGCCAGGGGATGCCGCCACTCACGAAGTCCAGCATCAGCATGAAGCCACCGAACAGCAGATTCAGACTGAACTCGAAAGCCAGCCAGCCGCCGCTGTTGGTCGGCTCCTTCCAGCCCTTCACCAGATGCCCACTGGCATACACACCGCTCAGGATGCCGTAGCTAAACAGCAGAATCAGAATCATGGTCTTGCTCCTTTTCGGTCAGGGTTATCACACCCCACTAGGGTTAGTGGGGGTTAGTGGGGGTTAGTCAGGGGGTTGAACAGCTTGTCAGCCTTCAGCCGGCGGGCTACGCCGGGGAGGGCACCGCAGTTGATCCGCCGCCGTCCGGTCTGCTCCCGGTCGTCCCGCTTGACGACGCAGGCGAAGCACTCCGGGTCGTCCCAGAGCCACAAGCCCTTGGTCCGACGTGCCAGGCACCGCTGAGTAGCGATGCGAACCCGGCGAGCGTGATGACGACGAATGGCACGTTTGCTCATGGTCATCTCCTCCAGGTCAGGGTTGTGTTACACCCAACTAGGGCTTGCGGGGGTTAGACCAGAAAGTGACAGCCGGCGCTTAGCGCCGGCTGTGGGGGGTATGCTGTGGGATGTGTTAGGGGAAGTGACCGGGGGGCGATCCCGGTCGTTACTTCACCTTCACCACCACGCCGCCCTTGAGCGTCACCGTGGCGTACCAGCGATGCGGGGCGGGGAAGTGGGGTCCACCCACACAGACGGTGCCGTCTCGCACCTGTCCCTCATGCGGCTCGGTCGGGCAGACGGTGACGGGCTTGCCCGCCTTCACGTCGTCCTTGAGCGCCTTCTTCGTCTTGTAGTTGCGGTCACAGTAGTACATGCGTTGCTCCTTTCAGGTTGGGTTTCGTTACACCCCACTAGGGGAAGTGGGGGTTAGTAGTTCGTCACCTGATAGCGACGGTTGCCGATGTTGATATTGCCGCCGAAGATGCCCCAGGTCGGGTCTTCCTTGAGCGCTTCGTTGTTCTGGCGTTGCAATTCGGTCCAATCCTCACACGCTTGTTTGTGGGGGATGGTTTCGCCGCTGTCCGTGTAAACGGCGTCGATGATCTCCATTGCCATGTCCGTTGCTCCTTTCGTTTTGGGATAGGACCGGGAGGGCGATTCCCGGTTTCACTCCCACACCGCCCGCACTGCATAGCCGCCCGGCATCACGAAGATGCCGACGTGGTTGCAGAGCGTGCCATCCTCACGCGCCACCTTGCAAGCCTGATGGCTGGTGTGTTCCTTGACTTCGGCGATAACCGCTTCGTCGGTTCCCTTCCAGGCATCGCCGTAGTCGGTGCTGCTGAACACACAGCCCACGCCGACGTACTGCTCGTTGAATGTCATCGGCACGGCGTTGCGATACACTTTGAACGCCAGTCCTTGCCAGACGCTTTCCGGCAGGTAGTCGTACAGCGTTTCCTCTTGGCTACCCTGCCAAGAGCCGCCGCAGAGGTCGCAGGCGACGGTGTTGTTGAAGTCAGGTACGGTCTTGTTGCCGTAGCACGTCCGACAGCCGCGAACCTTGCCACGCTTGCCCTTGCCAGTGCCGTCGCAAGTGCCACACTTTGCCTTGCCGGGGCGCTTGCCTTGGTCGCACCAGTGGCAGTCTTTCCGCTCCATCACCAGCTTGCCGTTTTCGAGTTTCATGTTGTTGCTCCTTTTCCGTCAGGGGTTACTGACACCCCACTAGGGGAAGTGGGGGTTATTTTTCGGGGAAGTAGCGTTGCAGCGTTTGGCGTGCAAGCTCTTGCTGTTCCCCAAACAGTTCAGGGAACGCCACGGCAACAGCCGCCCAGCAGCAATCCTCTTCGTACCACTGTTCGGAACCGCTCCAGCTTTTCGCCCATTGTCGCTGTTCCGCTGGTATCCGCCCCAACAACTCACGCGGTACATAGATGCCGCCATGACTGGATGTTGTGACGTGGAGAACGCCGTTCCCAAGCTCTGTCACGCTATCGGCATCACCCCAAGGCGTTCGCCCCATTAAAACCTTCATGTTGTTGCTCCTTTCGGTCAGGGTTGTTGTTACACCCCACTAGGGGAAGTGGGGGTTAGACCGGGGGAGTGGGCGTCTCCCCTGCGCCTCTTTAGCGCTCGGACGGCAGCATGGCAACCATGCACTCGTTCACACCGTCCACACTGCCGCGCTCCACCCATACCTCCACCTCATCCAGAGGGAAGTCGGTGAACTCGATGTTCTGGGTGATCGCCGGCGCATAGCCGCTGTCCGCCTTGCAGGTCAGAACAGCCTTGCCGTCCGTCACGGTCAACTTCCAGAACTGCATGTCTCGCAGCATGTCGTTGCCGGTCAGTCGCTTGTCGCCTTGATAGCTGGCGATGGCATCCACCAGCCAGGCAGCGCCCTGGTCGGCGAGATACTTCACGCCGTCCGTGTACACCAGCCGGCGCGTCCAGTGCCGGAAGTAGCCCTCCGTGCCGGTGAAGTGGTTCAGACTCTCTTTCGTCAGCATGTTGTTGCTCCTTTCAGGTTTCGGGTTGTCACACCCCACTAGGGGCAGTGGGGGTTAATTCGGTTGATACTTGAGGCACGTCACTTCCGTCGCCTCATAGTGCCCGTTCTCATCGAACAGGTATTCGCAGCGATGATGCTCGACGCTGCCATCGGCGTGCATGGTGACGGCACGCTCGTTGTCCTTCGGGTCGCGGTGGATGCTCGCCAGGAAGTTGTCTTGCTCGTCCGTCAACCAGAAGAACTGACTGCCTTCCGGCTCCTCATTCCAGTGCTGGCGGATGTCGTCCAGCACGCTCTCGACGGTGTTGATCCGCGTATCCACCACGGCGGGCGCATGGTTGGGCGCGTGAAGCCACACGTTGATCCTCATACGTTGCTCCTTTCAGGGGTTGAAATTGGCAGGCGGGGCAAAACCCCTCAAAGCACCCTGCCGATGCTCGCCTCTCAGTCTATTCCGACACCCCACTAGGGCTAGTGGGGGTTAAGCCGCGTCCGCAATCACGTCGAAGACGGTGACGGCGGGGTTGGGTTGGAGCAGCTTCGTGATGGTGAACCGGCTGTCCTTCCAGTCCCGCATGTACTGCGCGACTTGGAAGAGGTAGCGCCCGTAGAAGTCGGGCAGCGTGCCAGCCACGTCACTCACCTTGTACCGCATTCCCCGTCCCAGCGCCAGCGTATCCAGCGCGTCGAGGTTGTCGGTCTGCTGGACGGCGTAAGTCACGCCTTGAAGCTCGATGTTGGTTTTCATGGTTCGCTCCTTTCGTCAGGGGTTACTAACACCCCACTAGCCTCAGTGGGGGTTAGCTTATCAAGCCGCGCCACGCGGTCAGCAGTTGCCGCAGCGTGTCGGCATTGACTTCAACAGTTTGCCCTTCGATGTTTGGATGGGCGCTCCATAGCTTCATCAGGGCGGCGTGAAGGGAGTCGAGTTGCTCCATCACTTCCTTGTCGCCACTAGACTCCGCTCCGTAGTACAAGTAGTCGAGATTGGTCATGTTGCCCCCTTTCAGGTGGCTTTGCGGGCACGCCAACGGGCGACACGATTACGTCGGGCGCGGGCATCGCTGGCGGTGTAGCGCCGCGTCCTGCCGTGCCGTTGCTCGGCAATCAGGCTCTTGTACTCGCTACGGCTCACGGAGAAGTTGATGTTCTTGGTCATGGTCTTGCTCCTTTCAGGTTTCGGGTTGTTACACCCCACTAGGGACAGTGGGGGATAGGACCGCTCGCGGATGGTGGGACTCGAACCCACACTCGTAACATTCCAGTCACCGCTGTCCCTTTAGCTACATCCGCGAACCTCGCTAACATCATGGGATTGGTTCTCCTTTCCTCAGAAGGCAGCGAGAGTGAACGCCGCGAAGATCGCAGCGTTCAGGGCGAGAGCGAGGGCGATAGTGTGATTGCTCGTCTCATGGCGTTCCTTTCAATCGAGGTAGACGCGCCGCCCCAAGATGTTGCGGTAGCGCCGGTAGCAGGGGCGAACCCGGAGGATGCCCTCCAAGTCACTCACCAGCGCGGCATTGTCGGGAGTCTGAATCTCCCATTGCCCCTTGCCCAGCTTCGCCACCGGGCAACCATTGCGACGGGCGCGGTTGAGGAATCGCTTGATGGCAACGATGGCTTCCTCACGATCCACGTCACGCGCCACCGGCACGCTCATGCCACAGTAGGCATTCAGCACCACGTTGTAGGTGCCAGTGCGTTGCATTTGGATACCGCCGCTCCAGGGGGAAGTTTTCGTCATGGTCATAGTGTTGCTCCTTTCGGGTTGAGGTTGTTGTCACCCCACTAGGGTTCGTGGGGGATAGACCAGAGGGGCAGGGCGCGCCCCTTTTGTTTGTCTCAGGCAGCTTTGCGCCGGCGCGGCTTGGTCATGCGGAACATCTCGCGGTTAACGAGACGTGCCAGCCAGCGCTGCCCGTTACACATGGCGAGAACCCGGTCGCTTGCCGCCTCACGGTCGAAACCGTAGTCGGCGAGCAGGTTCCGCGCCACGCGGTTCGCTTCGGTCATTCGCTTCTCGAACCTTGTCAGCATGGCTTGCTCTCCTTTCCGTCAGGGGTTGCCCGACAATCGTGTAGGGTTCGTGGGGGTTACGCCGCCGCGAGAATGGCGTCGAAGTCCAGACTCTCGTTCGGCGTGCCGGTGAAGTTGAACACCACAGTCTCGCCACTGTCGTCGCAGTGAACCTCACCGCCGAAGTGGTTCGCGGTGATGTTGCAGCGGTCGAACGGCTCACACTCCACCTTGACGGCGTTCAGCCGCTCAATTACCTGCGCCGTGGTGACGGGGTTGGCGCTCTCTTGGTTGTTGAGTACGACGATCTTCATGGTAGTTGCTCCTTTCGGGGTTGTGTTAGGGGCGATAGACCGGGCAGTTTAACGACACTTACCCAGGTCGCGCGTGTTTACTTCACGCGGGCGAGCGCCTGACGCAGCGCCTTGATGTGCTTGCATGTCACCTGTCGCTGCTGGTGATCGGGACACTCGCACCAACCCGTCTTGAGGTTGGCAGCGTACACCGTCCCGTCACTCTTCTTCCGCAGGCGAGTCTCGCGCCCGTTGTCGAAAATCCAGTAGTGATCTTCGACGCCCTTGCTGGTCGTGATCCGCAGCAGGGCAAGCCCTTCCCGCAAGTCCTCGCGGTCAGGCGTCTGTCCCATCCACTTGCACGTTCCCGTTCGCATTGTTGTTGCTCCTTTCGTCAGGGGGTTGTTACACCTGACTAGGGTTCGCGGGGGATAGACCGGGTTGGGCGAACCCGGTCATATCTCTCAGCCGACTTCCGCCACTGGTGCGGCATGGTCCGGCGCGAGCATCTCCACCCACTTCTTGCCGTCCTTGTACCAGTAGCGTTGCCCTGGCAGCGTGTCGGATGGGCGAATGGGTTTGTAGTCGATACGCTGCTTCACCTTGCCCTTGTCTTTGCCAACACGCACCTTGCGGACGTGCGGCGGAAGGAAGATAGACGCGACAGGCAAGGCGGCGCTTAGCTCGTTGGCGACGCTCTGGTTGAAGCGTGTCACCAGCGCGTTGCTTGTCTCATCCATGATGAACGGCACTTGCTCGATGAACACCGGGGTCGGCACGGCACACGGCACGCACTCGAAACTGCCCTCCGGGGTAGTCGGGCAGGGGATGCCCTCCATGATGAGGGCGCTCGCCGGCAGGTAGCCGCGCGGAGCGCAGGTGTTGCCCGCGTCGATGAGGCGGAAACCGGCTTGCACCAGGCGCTCGCTCAAGCTGACGCGGAAGGCGTAGACGCCGGCGCTCAGCGTGGCGACGATGCTGTTGTAACGGGCGCGGATGGCGCTCAGTGCGTTCCGCATGGTGTTCTCCACGGTCGCCGCGCTCAGCTTGTGGCGCAGCAGGGTGTTGCTGATGTAGGCGACGAACAGGGCGATACGGTTGATCGGGTTGTACATGGTCGTTGCTCCTTTCAGGGGGTTGAGATTGATACACCCCACTAGGGCGAGTGGGGGTTATCATTTCACGCAGGCTGTAGCATGGACTCCTTGAGCTTCACAAGGTCGTCCAGGGCGGTTTCCATCCCCTGCTTGCTGCGCGGATACGGCTTGCCCGTAAACTCCGTCGCAATCTTCCGCAGGTTGGCGGGCGTGGCGACGCGCGTTAGACGCACCTTGCCGCCGGTTTTCAGGTGAATCTTCATCGCCTGAATCGTACAGATGAGGCGAGCAAACATCACCTTGTCATGCTCTTTGCTCATGTTGCTCCTTTCGGGTTGAGGTTGTTGTCACCCCACTAGGGTTCGTGGGGGTTAGACCAGAGGGGCAGGGCGCGCCCCCATAGGATCACCAGGGTTCGTCGGGGATGAAGTCCTCTTCGCCCACTTCGGCGTCGAGGTCAAGCTCGCCGTCGAAGTCTTCTTGATACTCCAGCGCGTCGCGCTCCAGTGCCATGTCCTCACAGAGCCGATCCTTCTCCCACTCGTCCCACTCGTCGTGGGCGTCGGGAATCTCACACTGGTCTTCCCAATAGCTGTCGAGGTAGCTGTCTTCGTAGCACATGGTTGTTGCTCCTTTCGGTCAGGGTTGTTGTTACACCCCACTAGGGCAAGTGGGGGTTAGACCAAACCGGGATGGGCGGTCCCGGTTGTTGTTAGTTGACGGTGGAAGCGATGGAAGACTGAAGCGCTTTCAGGTTCATCACACGCTTGTTGATGGAACGCTTGCGGCATCTGCCGCTGTAGGGGTACTTCTTGCTCATGTTGCTGTCGCCGCCGCTGCGCCGTTGGGCGGCACGCTGACGCTGCGCCCGGCACGTCTGAGAGCGCGGCAGGGGCTTGAGTTGGTAAGTGCCGGGTTCCAAGTCCCACTTGCCGGTTGCGTCGAAGTGCCCAATGGCGGCACGCAGCAGTTCCGGCGTTTGGTAACGATGCACCACGCCACCGCTCCAAAACAAGGTTGTGATGGTGTTCATCACATGGCATTCGAGCAATTCGCTGCCGAATTGCTGTTTCAGCCCACGCGCCACCGCGCAGTTGCAGGCGCTGTCTCGCTCCGCACCGCAAACGGCACGGTTTGTCATCTCCAGGTTCAGCGGTCGTTTCGGTTCGCTAACTTTCATCATGGTAATGGTTCTCCATCAGGTTAGGGTTGCCTGATCCACCCATTCCTGCCACTAAGGGTCAGGTTCGATCACTCGACCAATTAGGGCAAGTGGGGGTTAGTCACTTGCCCCGTTGTTGTTACAGCCGCAGCTTGCCCATTGCTTGCCGCAGCACGGTGTCGGCGCGGTCCTGAGCCTTGTCAGGTGCCACACCGCCCTTGACATACGTTCGCTTCATGGCATCACGAAGCCGCCCCATCTCTTTCAGGTCGCCGCGCTCGGCAGCGTCCGTCATGGGACGAAGCCACTCGCCTTCAACCAGCCAGTTTTCGTGGATTCGGTCCTCCACCCACTCGCCGTTCTGGCGCTGCTCGTTGCCCTCGCTCTGCCCGTAAAGCCCACGATACTTCGTAGCCATCTCTGTTGCTCCTTTCGTCAGGGTTTTGAGCGAACAGCCCACTAGGGCAAGTGGGGGATAACTGTAAAGAAGTCGGCGCAAAAAAAGAGGGGTGAGTGTTACCTCACCCCTCCCCCCTAACCCGGAGCAACCGGGAATCGCGTTATGTCCTTGGACCTCCCCTCCAGGGTGTATCCAGTGCCACTGCGGACACCGGGACACCTTTTCCGGGGCACTCGAACGGCGCTGGCAGGAACAGCGAGCTTCAAGTGTCCTGCCCCCGTAGAAGGGGAAAGCCCTCAGTCGTGTTGTATTCGCAGCCCCCGGCGAGGAATCGAACCCGCTACTCCGTTCGCGCCAACCCGCCGCTGCGCAGGCGACGAGCTACGCTTTAGGTAGCGCTCCCTAGAGCGCTGAGACGCTTGCGGTGTGTGCCTGTTACACCACGGGGGCATCAGTGACCAGGCGGCGCTTAGGCGGCGCGCCGCTGCTTTTGCACTTCCGCACCGTAGGCAGCGCCGGCGAGGAACGCTTCACGAAGCGCCTCACGGATGCAAGCCTTCGGGCAGTCGTAGAAGTCCTTGCTGTTGTCACCGACTTCGATCAGGTCATCAACGACAAGGTGTTTCTGAGCGATGCGTGTCAGGATTTCATCGAGCATCTTGTTATCTCCCTTTCCGTCGAATCTCATTCGACACCCCACTAGGGTTCGTGGGGGATAACTTGCTCGTTGGCTTTATTGAAATCGGCACGCAGCCGGCGGCTCACCCCTACGCGGTCGTCAATGTAATAGGATTCGCCGCGCTTCCAGTGTTCCTCCGTGATAGCCGCGAGCATCGGGCAGCGCCCCTTGCGAAGTCTCTCAAGGACGGACTTCTGTAGCTTCGTCAGGAGAGACACTTCATCGCCGGGCGTACAAGTGTCGTTGTGTTGAGCGATGCAAGCGGGACATTGCTTCCAGTTCTCCCCCAGGTGACAGTTTTCACGGTGCATTGAAACCTCCGTTGTACGCTGCCCTCCCCCTTGCGAGGGAGGGCGCGCCCCTAACCCGGAGCAACCCGGATTTGCTCTCGCGTGCGTGTATACGCACAGCACGCGGACGCGCGATGCACAAAAGCGGTTTCGATTGTGTGCATCGCCCTTGACTTGTGCAAGGGGCGCTGATTATGTGTAAGAGGCGCGCCAGGGAATCGAACCCCGCACTATGGCAACCTCCCGGTTGCGCCGTACCACTACGGGCACGCCACGCGCATCCCCGCCTAACTGTCCCTCTGCCCCTACTGCTATTTGAGGCAGCGCCTTCAGGTTCAGCCGGGATGCCGTCCTCTCTCCACCCTGAAGGCGGATGCGACCGAGGAATGGTTTTAATAGTGGGTCCACTCAGCCCGTCCAGGCTCGAAACAACGGCAGTTGCCTGCAAAGGAGTGAATTGTTCAGGCTAAACCTCAACTCCGCACCCCTCGTTGTTCCTTAGACGGTGCGCCCGCCCCGGCTGTTTCCTGCAATCAGGCTTTTAGGTCGCCGGATACCTAGCAGATTCACGCGGCGATAGCCGCCTCTTCGTCCTCCTCGTCCACCGTGCCTTCCGGCAGGTGCATCTTGTGATGCCCGGTAGCCTTGTTCCACAGCCACTCATGCACCGTGTAGGCTGGCGTCTTGAGGGACACCGCCCATACTGCGGTGACGAATGCCACCCAGACGTTTCGCGTCTCCCAATAAGCCGCCCCGCCGATCAGGACGCCGGACACCAGCGCCCAGGTCAGAGTCTTGAGAAGCGTCGTCATCCTTGCTCCTTCCATGTTAGGGGTTCATCCCCCCACCATTATAGCATGGTGAGTGGTTTTCTCCAGTCGTTACACCCCACTAGGGTCAGTGGGGGATAGGCTTTCCGTGCTTGCTCTCATCGGAGGTGCAGCCCCCGCAGGTCGGCGGGTGACAGGACTTCGGCTCATGGTAGATGCCGTTGTCCGTCCAGGCACGCTCATCCATGACACCGCGCATCGCCTCCCGCGTCTTCTCGATGTTCTCGACTTCGGGAATGGTAATGGTGGTCGGCACTCCCTGCGGCACACGCGCCACGTCATCGGGGTACAGGTGCATGTGCCCGTACTTGTCGAGGTTCACCCACAGTTCGCCCGTGCGCCGGACGATCTTCACCGTGCCTTCATTGCCGGCGAGGATCATCGGTCCACCAGTGGTAGTCAGATCGAGGTCGCGCAGCAGAATGATGCGATCACCCTTGCGGGGCGCGCTCTGGATTGCGTTAATGCCCTCATCGCTCTCCTCCCACTGGAGTTGAGCGAGCATCCGTCCGCCCTCGTTGGTGACGGCGTAACCGGACAGACAGGGCGCAACGAGCTTCTGAGCGATCAGCCCTTTTAGGGCAGGATACCACTGAGAGACACCCGCCGTCTTGCGGATGTTCTCGATGCCGGAAACGCCGTGCCGTGCAAAGACACGCAGGACACGCTTCTGGTTGTCGGTCAGTTTCATGGTTTGCTCCTTTCATCAGGGTTTGTTGACACCCTACCAGGGCGAGTGGGGGTTAGACCGGCGCTGCGTTAAGCAGCGCGAGCGAGTTGAGACACCTGCGCGGCGTCCCAGCCCGGTTGAGGCGCGAAAGCGCTGGGGTTCTTGCGGAACTCACGGAGCGCCTGCGCGGCGTTCCACTTGCCGCCCAGCGTCTTGAACGCCAGGGCGTTCTTACCATCCAGACGGATCGTCACGTCGCTGACGATCTTCGCCTTCTGGGTATTGCCCCGGCGATGGGTGACGTGAGCGGTGAGGTTGAGGTTGGCGATCTTCTTCATGGGATGCTCCTTTCGCTTTCGGGTTGAGGTTGTAAGACCAGGGGCGGGTTAAGAGTCAACCCGCTTACCTTCCTTACGGCGGTACTCCTTACCGCTGCGGAAGGTCGCGCCCCTCTGAGGGATGCGCGGCATTCGTGCCTTGGGCGCGGGGATGGTGAGCGTCATGCTTTCTCGCTTGCGAGGCTGAACCGCTTTCATCTGACGTGCCATTTGTGTTGCTCCTTTCGGTGACGTAGGGGTCGTGGGGGTTAGCTCTTGCAGGATTGGCGTCCCTCGCGGCGGCGCAGCTTCTTGCTCATCTTCTTGAGAAACTCAGTGCTATCACGGCGTCCCTTGCCACAGCGAGAGCCAGCCATGCCGCGTTTCACCTTGATCTTGACAGTCATGGACTCTCCTTTCAACGAACAAGCGCCCTGTACGGGTTTCGATCCCGTCTACTCCGCGTGACAGGCGGATAGGTACAGCCAGCACCTTCACAGGGCAATACCCTCGCTAGGTCGCAATCCCTACTGGTGTTTCACACCAGCCCCTAGACACGGCGGGAACGAGAGTGTATGGTTGAGAGGGCTTATTTTAGGCAGCGCCCTCTCGCCATAGCCGGATGAGTTTCACAGCGTCCCAGGCTGACGAGCGTTTTAGGTCGGACGCGGGACCGGATGAAGTTAGCGACATTCCCAAAGTCTGCCAGTTTACACCGGGCTTAGGTGGCAAGACGTTTTAGGTCGGCTTGCATGACCGGATGGGTTTTATGACTTCCCAGGTCAGGACGACGCACTAGGGTTCGTGGGGGTTAGCTTTCCTATCCCCCACCGTGCCTAGTGGCACGGTATTCGCCGAACCCCGTACACCTTTTGCGTGTCCGGGGTTGGGGGCATTTATAGACATGCCGCCTGTTCTTCTTGGCGGCACTCCCTGTCGCCGTCGCAGAGTTGGCAGCGTGCCTTGCCATCGTCGCCCCCGTAGATGGTGACACTCCACACCATCGTCGTACCACAATCGACGCAAGGCACCACGCTCTCACGCCAGCACTTGCGGCATAGGTCAGCGCCATCGTCGCTCTGCTCCACCGCCTTGCGCTTGCAGAAGTCGCAGCGGTCGGACGCGGGGAACTGCCCTCTCATGGTGTCTCCTTTCGTGGTGTCTGCGGCTGTTTGCTAGGCTTTTGTCCCTTGCGGGCTGCAACCGTAGCCATCATAGCTCGCGCCTACCAGACACCACGCTAGGTGTCGTGGGGGTTAGTCAAGGAAGCGGAAGCTGGCGTACTTGACGCCCACCGCTTGATTGCCCCCTAACATGGTCAGGTTGCAGCGCTCGATGCGCTGCTTGTCAACGTAGGCGACGATGCCGTTTATGTGCATCACGGTTCCGCGCTTGACACGCAGGCGATCAGGTGCTATCTTCTTACTCTGACCGCCTGCGGGATGCACTGTCAGCGTCACGTTGCTACGGAACTTGATCTTCAACCGCTTCATGGTCTTCGTCCTCCTCTTCGTTCAGAGCGAGGTCGTCAACCAGTACGGTGTCGTAAGTCCAGTCCACGTCGCCGTTTGTGTCGCTGTAGCACTCGACTTCCAGCCAGGTGATGCCGTGGTTACGGAGGCATCGGGCGAGCGCGTCTTCCTCCCAGGTATCTTCCCCGGCAAGATGAACGCTCAAGTCACCAATGTTGAAATCCTCGCTGCTGCTCTGCCACGCTTCTTTGCCTTCTTCCGTGGTGTTTACCCACTCGGTCACAGCGTTGGTAACGGATTGCCGTAGTTCATGTTCGGGGATTGTGCCCCGCCATTGCACAACAGCTACCGTCCGTTCGTCCATACTGATGCGTGGCACCACGGTCAGATTCTTGCTCATGGATTGCTCCTTTCGGGCGCACAGGAAAACTCGATGTGCGCCATGCACAGTGGCATGACATGCACATAAACCTCCCCTGTTCACATGACCTAGCCCAGCGCACAGAAGGTTTTACGTTTCTGTGCGCTGGGTGTTGTTGTTTTTGTGCAGAGCGGCGCTTAGCCGACTTTACACTCCAGCGCCAGGGCGTCCTCGGCATCGCTGGTGTCCACGTCGCATTCCAGAGAGTCGGACGCCTCTTCCTGTCCATTCTCAATGAGACGCTGTACCATGCCAACGACTTCGCCCCGGCTCATGGTGTCGGGTGCTTTCACCTTCACCTTGAGAGTATAGTGCTTGAAGCTGTTGCCCTGCTTGTCATGGCAAGCGAGGTAGATGCGGAGGTTGTCAATCTCTTCAGCGAGATCGACCCCACGCCCACCCGCTTCATTGAACGCCGCCTGACATTCCGTGAGGCGCTTACGGGCAGCGGTCGGCGTGTAGTTCTCAGGCATCTCATCGAACGCCTGATCGACGCGCTCGGCATCGACTTTATAGCCCAACACCTTCGCAGCGGCATTGAGCATCTTCTGGTTGACTCGGCTTCTCATGGGTTTCTCCTTTCGTCAGGGTTCCTAACACCCCACTAGGGTCAGTGGGGGTTAAGTCTTTCTCAAGCTCGCGGCTCAGTTTGCGCGGCTTGTTCATCCACGGTTGCGGCTGAATGTTAATCAGCCAGTCAGACAGGGAAGGAATCCAGCCCAAGTCCTCGGTAACATGCTGTTCACCGATCCACCGAACGGGGATTACCCGCCCGGTGCTGATGGTGATGGTATGCCCGAACACGCGCTCGCATTCAAAGATACCTTGAGCATGGTGTCTGAGGGCACGATGGCGAAAATCGCCGTGCATCTCCTTGCTGGCGTCAAACCAATCGTGAATCCTAATGTAATCGTCAACTACGCCTCCCCACCTCTTCACGCTACTCAAGGCATGGTGGTATGGATTTGCCATTAGTTGCTCCTTTCAGAACAACAGCAGACGGAGCAAACTACCAAAGATGCCGCCCGCGATGGCGGCGAGGATAATACGGATGATGCGTGTCCGCCTCATGCGTTTGATGTCTTTGACGAGTTGCTCCGTCTGCTGTTGCAGGTCGGTGAGTTGTTCATTGCTCAATCGTATTCCTCCTCTTCAATGTCCTCCCAATGCTCAACGGACTCTTGCCCACTCAGCTTGCAGGAGTGCTTATCGGCGTCCCACACCACAGTTCCATTGACGTAGAACTCGCCCGCGAAGGTATGGTACTTGTCATAGACGGGCTTGCAGAGCGCCTTCCGCACCTTCTCTTCCAGGGTCAACTCGCGGGTACGATCCCATTGCCGGGTTTGGCTGTTCCACACCCGCCC
>Ga0134128_10002253_pt1 | contig 24033 bp, 21 predicted proteins | sample KB31754_FD_96462 | JGI IMG/M metagenome (GOLD analysis project Ga0134128, IMG submission 96462) | Terrestrial soil microbial communities with excess Nitrogen fertilizer from Kellogg Biological Station, Michigan, USA - KB3-175-4 | ecosystem: Environmental > Terrestrial > Soil > Unclassified ... | reverse complement strand
AGAGCCCGCCTCCGCTTCGCCGGCTGCAGGAGCATCCCGCACTTATCAACCCTTGTCAAACCGCCTTCGCCGCATACACGACCGTCCCACTTTTATCTGTGCCAACCATGGGGCGCACTCCAACTACCGTCGCGGCGAATTCGAGCCGCGTCTCTGGCCCGGTAAAACCACCGCCTCGGGGTGCGGCATCGGAGCCTGGCGCGAGCGCAAACCGTCTCACCAAGTGCGGCGCAAGGGGTCTCAAACCCACGCCAAGGCAAGGCCCAAATTGTCTCACCGAGACAATTAAGCTCATCTATCCCGTAGGGAGCCGCCACGCCTGCAACCCTCAAAAAACCAGAACGCACCGCCCCCTTCGGCAGTCTTTAACCAAATCAGCTACGCTATTAAAGACAACTCCCCCGGCAACATAAATGCCTACTTTCGTCATCACAGCGCTGAATGATCGCGGACAACGCCTGCGCCAAACTGAAGTCGCCGACAACGAGTCCGACCTTCGCGACCGCTTCCTCTCCCAGGGCTACCTCGTCCAATCCATCAGCGCCCAGCGCGGCCTGGGCGGCCAGAAACGCCGCACCCGCGTCGCCACCGATAAGTTCCTCATCTTCAACCAGCAGTTCCTGACCCTGATCAAAGCCGGGCTCCCCATCCTACGCGCCCTCGAACTGCTCAGCACCCGCGCCCGCGATGCCAAACTCGAGGCCCTCCTCCAGCGCGTTCGCACCCGTGTCCAAGCCGGCGACATCCTGTCCCAGGCATTCGCCCAGGAGCCCGGCGTGCAGGAGATCTACACCACAACTCTCATGGCCGGCGAGAAAAGCGGTAATCTCGAGGAAGTCCTGGCTCGCTACCTGCAGTACCAGCGCATGGCCCACAGCCTGCGCCGCAAGATCGTTAGTTCGTTGATTTACCCCGCCGTCCTGCTCTGCCTCGTCCTGGTCGTGCTGACCTTCCTCGTCACTTTTGTGGTGCCGCAGTTCGCCCAGCTCTACGCCTCGCTCGACGCCACGCTCCCCGGCATCACGCTCGCCGTCTTGAACGTCGGCCTTTTCGTCCAACACGACATTCTGTACCTCGTGGCAGGCGTAGCCATCGCCGTGATCGCGGTCATTTACTTTGGCCGCCGTGAGGGCATCGGGCGCGCCTTCGACGGACTCGTGCTCCGAACGCCGCTCTTCGGCGATCTTTACTGGAAGTACCAGGTCGCCATGCTCTGCCGCACGCTTTCGACCCTGCTCCAAGGCGGCCTGCCCGTGGTTCAGGGTCTCGAAACCGCGGCTTCCGCCCTGCGCAGTCCGCGCCTCCGCAGCGGTCTCAAGCAGACAGTCACCTCGGTGCGCGAAGGCGAAGCCATCTCGGCCGGCCTCGCGCGTCACAAAGTCGTGCCCCAGCTTGCTGTTGAAATGATCGAAGTCGGCGAAGGCACCGGGGCGCTCCCGCAAATGCTCGGCTCCATCGCCGAATTCTTCGACGAGGATCTTGCAAACGCCATGACCGCCGTGCTGGCTCTAATCGAACCGGCTATTCTGATAGTGGTGGGGTCGGTCGTGGCCATCATCCTGATCTCCCTCTACCTGCCCATCTTCTCGCTGGGCTCGCGCATGCAAACATGAGCACCACCGCCGCCAACACGACGACGCCAACCAGCACCGCCACCCCGCCGCCTGCCAAGGGCGAAGTTGATGAACTCGCCCGCGCCCAGGAATTAGCCAGTCGCTACCACTGCGCTCTGGTGGATCTGCGTTCCTACCCCGTCGCCCCCGAGCTCTTCCGCACCGTGCCGGTCGAACTCATGTTCCGGTACCATTTCGTCCCCCTCGAGAGCGACGACCACACCCTCACCATCGCGATCGCCGACCCCAGCCAGCTCATGCTGGTGGATGAAGTCGGCCTGCTCCTCGACCGCCGCGTCGCCATGCGCGTCGCCACTCCCAGCCAGATCGAGGAAATCCTCAAGAAGAACGAACAATCCCAACGCGTCCTCGAGCAGGCCACCGAAGGTTTCACCCTCGAAGTCGGCGGCGCCGAGGATTCCGATGATGAAACAATTTCGATCGAGCGTCTCACCACCGCCGGCGACATCAACCCCATCATCAAGCTGGTCGATACCACCATTTACTCCGCCCTCGAGCGCCGCGCCAGCGACATCCATATCGAAACCGGCGATGCCGAGGTCAACGTCAAGTACCGCATTGACGGTGTCCTCCAGCCCGCGCTCGCGCCCATCGCCAAGGAGTTCCACTCCCCCATCCTCAGCCGCATCAAGGTCATGAGCGAGCTCGACATCTCCGAGCGCCGCGTGCCCCAGGATGGCCGCTTCCGCGTCCGCTATAAGGGACGCGCCATCGACTTCCGCGTCTCCATCATGCCCTCCATCCACGGCGAGGACGCCGTCCTCCGCGTCCTCGATAAGGAGGCGATGAGCGAAAAGTTCCACAACCTCACCCTCGATGTCGTCGGCTTCGGCGAGCACGACCTGCGCAAATTCCGCCGCTATATCCGTGAGCCCTACGGCATGGTGTTGGTCACCGGCCCCACCGGCAGCGGCAAGACAACCACCCTCTATGCCGCCCTCAACGAGATTCGTACCGTCGAGGACAAGATCATCACCATCGAAGACCCGGTCGAGTACCAGTTGAAGGGCATCACTCAAATTCCCGTCAATGAGAAAAAGGGATTGACCTTCGCCCGCGGCCTCCGCTCCATCCTCCGTCACGATCCCGACAAGATCATGGTCGGCGAAATCCGCGACGCCGAGACGGCGCAAATCGCCATCAACAGCGCCCTCACCGGCCACCTCGTCTTCACCACCGTCCATGCCAATAACGTGGTTGATGTGATCGGGCGCTTCCTTAACATCGGCGTCGAGGCCTACAACTTCGTCTCCTCCCTCAACTGCATCCTCGCCCAGCGCCTGGTCCGCCTCATCTGCCCCAACTGCCGCCACGCCGTCCGCTACCCACGTGAAGTGCTGGACGCTTCGGGCCTTAATGGGGAATGGCAGTCCCGCGACTTCTTCGAAGGCCGCGGCTGCATGGAGTGCGGCGGCACCGGCTTCCGCGGACGCACCGCCATCCATGAACTCCTTGAAATGACCGACACCGTCCGCGAAATGATTCTCGCCAAGCGCCCCTCCTCGGAAATTCGGCGCATCGCCCGCCAGGAGGGAATGAAGTTCCTCCGCGAAAGCGCGCTCGACCGTGTCGCCGCTGGCTTGACCACGCTCAAGGAGATCAATAAGGTCACCTTTATCGAGCTCGCCCGTTAAGGTTTTCCATGCCCCTCACTCTCGCACCCCCAAGCCTCGCCGCGAAGTTCGACGCCTGGGTTGCGCCGCCCAACGCCGAGGTCGCGGTCGAGTTCGCCGCCGGCCGCTTGAGCGCCGGTCGAGGTGAGCGTGTCGGCGTCGTCGAGCTCGCGCCCGCTGCCGTCGCGCCCTCTGCTGTGCGCCCCAACCTCGCCGATCCTGAAGCCCTGACCGCCTCGCTGCGCGGCCTTTTGGAGGCCTGCGCCGGTATCGGTACCGAAGTCGCCCTGCTGGTTCCCGATCTGACCGCCCGGGTTTCTGTCCTCGATTTCGACCGGCTCCCGCCGCGCCGCGACGAGCACGCCGCTCTTGCCCGCTTCCGCCTCCGCAAGAGCCTCCCCTTTGCCGAAGATCAGGCCGTGGTCTCGACCCAGCCGCTTTCCCCGACCCGCTTGCTCGTCGCCGTTGCCGAGCGCGCCCGCCTCGACGAGTACGAAAACTGCCTCGAAGCCGCCGGTGCCCACGCAGCGACCGTGCTGCCCAGCGGCCTCGCCTGCCTCGCCGCCGATCCGGTCCTGAACCATGCCGCGCTCCTGATCCGCGCCGAGCAGGGAAGTCTCACCACGGCTTTCTGCTGGAGCGAACGCCTCGACTTTTTCCGCGTCATCGAGGTCCAATCCGCCGTCACTTTTGAGGATATCTTCCCCTCGGTCGCCTTTTTCCGCGACCGCGTCGAAGCCGCCGCCATTTCCCAGCCGACACTCTACGCCGCCGGCCTCGGCGCCGAACTCGAATCCCGCCTCCGCGATGAAATCCCCTGGGCCACTCTCCGTGTCGCCCCCTCACCCGGCGAATTGGCCGTCGCCGGCGCCTTGCGAGGTCGCTTCCTGTGATCCGCACCACCATCAACCTGGCCCGGCGCCCCGCCGAAAATCTGCGCCGCATCCGCGTCGTCTGGGGCGGGGCCGTCGCCTTTCTCGGCGCCCTCTTCCTGATCCTCGGCACCATCGCCCTGATTGGGTGGCTCGGGAGCCGTCCGATCCAGAAACAAACCAACGCGGTGCGCGCCGACATCGCCCCGCTTGTTTCCGATAGCGCCCGCATCCAGGCGCCCCTCGCCAACCCGCAAGTTCGTCAGGAACTCGATCAGGCCGCCTTCTTCAACCAGTTGATCGACCGCAAGTCGGTTTCCTGGACCCGCCTCTTTGAACGCCTGGAAGAGATCATGCCCCCCGGTGTCGAGTTGGTCTCCCTCCGCCCGCAGGAACGCAACGGTCAAAGCGCGATCGACATCCGCTTCGCCTCCGACACCCTGGAGCCGGCCATCGACTTCGTCCACCAACTCGAGTCCTCGCCCGACTTTAGCGGCGCCCGCGTCGAGCGCGAGACCGAGGCCGCGCAAAACAACAACCTCAACTCGCGCACCGCTCCCCCGCCTCGGTTTCAATTGGAAGTGACCGCGCTCTACCACCCCGCAAACGACGCCGACACCACCGCCGATCCAGCCCCGCGCCAATCAACCGCAGGTGGCCCGCAATGAACCCACTCCGCCGCAAACTAATGCTTGGCGGCTTGGCGCTCGCCATCGCCGATATTGCGTTGCTCGTCTGGCTGCTGTCGCCGCAGGCGCCCTCGCGCGCCGCCACCCAGCAACAATTGGCCGATGCCCGCCTCCAGTTGGTCTCGCTCCGCGCCCAATCCGGCCAGCTCGCCCGGCTCAGCGAAAACCTCCATACCAGCCAACAACAAATCCATGAGATCATGGCCGCCGGCATTCCCCAGGAAGCCGACGCCAGCTCAAAACTCCTCAGCGAGTTCAGCCGCCTCGCCAACGCCAGCCAGGTGCAGGTTTCCGGCGCCGAGTTCCATCCCGATAAGAAAGCCACCCTCGGCCTGCGCCGTATCGCCATCAGCCTGCAGGTCGCCGGCGGCTACGGTAACGTCGTGCGCTTTCTCAATCAAATGGAGCGCTCGCCCATGTTCTTCCTCATCAATCAGGTGAGCGTCTCCGGCGGCGCCGCCAACGCCAACACGGTGAAGCTCGATGTTCAACTCGAGGCCTACGCCCGCGTTTAAATCATGAAACTAGGCACCGAAAATAAAAAGAACGTCATCGCGCTGGCCATCATCGGCCCCATCGCGGTCGTGGCCCTCTGGTATACCTTCTATGACGGGCCCTCGCTGCCGCCGCCGGCTGCGAATTCCGTCGTCGTACCGGCCAGTGCCAACGCGCCCGCCGTGCGCATCAACGCGCTCGACCCCAAGCTGCACATGGACCGTCTCGACGCCTTGCGCGCCATCAACTACACTGGCACCGGGCGCGACCTCTTTCACTTCGGCACCGCTCCCGCGCTGGCCCAGCAGCAGCCCGCCGGCCAAAAGCCGGTCGCGCATGCCGGGCCCGTGATGCCGCCTCCGCCGCCGATTCCCACCGGCCCGCCGCCGCCCCCGCCCATCCCGCTCAAGTTCTACGGCTTCGCTCAATCCGCCAGCGCGCCGGAAAAGATTTTTTTGCAAATGGGCGACGATAATTACGTTGTCGCCCAGGGCGACACCATCGAGCACCGCTACCTCATCGAAAGCATCGGCAAGGTTTCGGTGCGGGTGAAAGACCTGCAAACCAACTCCGAGCAGGAGCTCCCGCTCCAACAGGGATAAGATTTACGAACGTGTTTGTGCGATGGCCGGCGTCTGCTCGTCGCCCGGCACCGGGGCCTTAAGATAGAGTTCGTCGAGTTGCCGTGTGAGGATTTGAAACGCGTCCACCGGGTCGTCGGAAAAATGGAACAGTTCCAGGTCGCTCGCCGCGATCGTGCCCCATTCGACCAGGGCCTTGAAGTTGATGATCTCCTCCCAGTACTCGCGCCCGTACAGCATGATGACGATCTTCTTGTTCAGCTTTTGCGTCTGCACCAAAGTCAAGACTTCCATCAACTCGTCAAGCGTGCCGAACCCGCCGGGGAACGCCACCAGCGCCTTGGCCAGGTAGGCGAACCAGAATTTGCGCATGAAAAAATAGTGGAACTCGAAATTCAATTCCGGCGTGATATAGGCATTCGGCATCTGCTCGAACGGCAGCCGGATGTTCAGCCCCATCGTCTTCCCGCCCGCCTCATGCGCCCCCCGGTTCGCCGCCTCCATGATGCCCGGGCCGCCGCCCGAGGTGATGACGAAGCGGTGCCGCCGGCTGGGCAGCCCGTCCGACCACTGCGTCAGCAATCGCGCCAGCTCGCGCGCGTCCTCGTAGTAGCGCGACATGATCTTGGCCGCCTTTTCCGTGCCGCACGTCTCCAGGCTGTGAATCCTCGCCGAGCCGAAAAAGACGATCGTGTCCTGAATGTTATGCCGGCGCAAGCGGCTCTGCGGCTCGTGGTACTCGGCCAGAATGCGCAGCGTGCGGGCGTCCGGCGAGTCGAGAAACTGCTCGTTCTGGTAGGCAAGAGGGGCACGGTCCATGAATTGAAGGATATCCTGAAACTGGCATGACTCCGGCCGCTCAGTTCGAAGCCTTGGCTTCGCGGGTGCGCGAAATCCGCCCCGGCGACGACCACGATCTGTTGCGCCGTGCCTTCGAATTTTCCGCCCGTCTCCACGCCCCCCAGCGCCGCCGTTCCGGCGAGGCCTACATCGCCCATCCGCTCGCCGTCGCCTCCGTTCTCGCCGAGCTCGAGATGGACACCGTCTGCATCGCCGCTGGCCTCCTCCACGACGCCGTCGAAGACACACCCGCCACCACCGAACAGATCAGCCGCGAGTTCGGTCCTGTCGTCGCCCATCTCGTCGAGGGCGTCACCAAGATTGACCGGCTCGAGTTCCAGGGCCCTTCGCAATCCGACGCGCGCCAGGCCGAGAGCGTCCGCAAGATGCTCCTGGCCATGGTCGACGACATCCGCGTCATCCTCATCCGCCTCGCCGATCGCCTCCATAACATGCGGACCCTCGCCCACATGCCGCCCGACCGGCAACAGGTGATCGCCCGCGAGACGATGGACATTTATGCGCCCCTCGCCCACCGCCTCGGCATGGGCAAAATGCGCGGCGAACTCGAAGACCTCGCCTTCAGCTATCTCGAACCCGAAGCCTACTGCGAGCTCCAGGCCGCCGTCGATAGCCGCCGCGCCGGCGGCGAGGAGTTCCTCGCCGGCGTCGAGCGTCGCGTCCTGCACACCTTGCGCGAGCATGAAATCCCCGCCCGCGTCGAAGGTCGCATCAAGCGTATCTATAGCATCTGGCAGAAGCTCCAACGCCAGCACATCGAGGTCGATCAGGTCTACGACCTGCTCGCCCTCCGCATCATCACCGACTCCATCCGCGACTGTTACGCCGTGCTCGGCGTCATCCACAGCGCCTGGCGCCCCGTGCCCGGACGCATCAAGGACTTCATCGCCACCCCGCGCGCCAACATGTACCGCAGTCTCCATACCTCGGTCATCGACGCCTCCGGCCAGCCGTTCGAGATCCAGATCCGTACCGAGGAAATGCACCGCATGGCGGAGGAGGGAATCGCCGCCCATTGGAAGTACAAGGCCGGCGCCAAGCCCGCCGCCTCCGCTTCCGAAGACCAGCGCATCCTCTGGCTCCGCCGTCTCGTCGAGTGGCAGCGCGACATCGCCGATCCCGGCGAGTTCCTCAGCCTGCTCAAGGTCGATCTCGCCCCCGAGGAAATTTATGCCTTCACCCCCAAGGGCCTGATCCTCGCGCTCGCCCGCGACGCCTGCCCGATTGATTTCGCCTACGCCATCCACACCGAAATCGGCCACCGCACCATCGGCGCCCGCGTCAACGGCAAGATCGTTCCCTTGCGCTACCACATTCAAACCGGCGACATCGTCGAGATACTCACCCAGCCTGGCCACGTCCCCAACCGCGATTGGCTGTCGTTCGTGCGCACCCCGCGCGCCCGCCAGAAGATTCGTCACTGGCTCAACATCCACGAGCGCGTGCGCGCCACCGAGATCGGCCGCCGCGCCCTCGAGCGCGATGCGCGCCGCTTTGAAGTTCCTCTCAAGGACTTGACCGACGCAGCGCTCGCCCGCGCCGGTGAGGAGTACGGCCTCGCCCGCGCCGAGGACGTCTACGCCGCCGTCGGCTACGGGAAGGTCTCCGCCCGCCAGGTGCTGCTCGCGCTGGTGCCGCCTCCGGCGCGTTCGCCCGAACAAGCCCGGCTCATGCGCTCGACCAGGCGCACCCCCCGCCCCGCCGCCGGCAGCCCCATTCTGGTGCGCGGTTTCAGCGATTTGCTCGTCTACCGCGCCGCCTGTTGCAACCCCATTCACGGCGAGCAGATCGTCGGCTACATCACCCGCGGCAAGGGCGTCGCCGTTCACGGCGTTAGCTGCCCCAACGTCCGCAACCTGCTCTACGAGCCCGACCGTCGCATCGATGTCGCCTGGGCGCCGGTCGCCAGTGAGGTGAGCGAAGTCAAACTCACCATCCGCGCCGACGACAATGCCGGCATTCTCAACGCCGTGACCGCCGTTATTTCCGAACGCTCGACCAACATCCGAACCGTGGGCGCCAAGGCCGCCGACGGCGAGGCGCAGATTGATTTGGCCGTCGAGGTTGCCACCACCCAGGCGCTCGATCAGATCATGCGCGGATTACAGCGCGTCGCCGGCGTCCGCTCGGTGCAGCGCGTGAGCGGAGTCTGATACGCTAATCCCATGCCTTCAGCCGCCAATAGTGCAACCGCTCGTGAAACCATCGCCACGCCTAATGCGCCGCAGGCCATTGGCCCCTACGTGCAAGCCGTCCGCGCCGGCGGGTTCCTGTTTCTCTCCGGCCAGATTCCGCTCGATCCCGCCACCGGCGCTTTGTTGGTGGATGCCGATATCGCGCAGCAGACCGAGCGCGTCTTTCAGAATTTGAGCGCTGTGTTGACGGCGGCGGGCAGTAGTCTCGCGGCTGCGGTCAAGGCCACCGTATACCTCGCCGACCTCAACGATTTCGCGGCCATGAACGCGACCTATGGCAAGTTCTTTCCCCATAATCCGCCCGCGCGCTCGACTGTGGAAGTGAGCCGCCTGCCGCGCGGAGCGCGCGTCGAGATTGATCTCGTCGCGCTAGCCTGAGGTTTACTTGGTAGCCGGCCTATTTCGCTGCCGGTTTAGCGGCGACCCGGCGCAGCGGCTTGACCGCTTTGCCGCTCTTGATGCAGGCGGTGCACAGCCGTGCCTTTACCGTGCCGCCGCCCGACTGTACGCGGGCAGACTGCAGGTTTACGTTCCAACGCCGCTTGGTGACGTTGTGCGCATGGCTGACTCGGTTTCCAAACTGCGGACCTTTGCCGCAGAGATCGCAGACGCGTGCCATAGACTTCCTTTCGGACTAAACTCTGATTATACAGCATGAGTGCTCGCATCGGTAACGAGGTTGACGACTACTGCACCCGCTGCCACCGCCTCACCAACCACACGGTGGCGGCCATGGTCGGGGATGAGATCGCCAGCACCACCTGTCGCACCTGTGGCTTCAACCATCCCTACAAGGGCGGCAAGGCGCCGCAGCGTGCCCCCAAAAAATCAACCGCCTTCGACCAGGTGCTGGCCGGCATCATCGGCACCCAGCCGCCGGCACCCGAGCCTCCGCCCCGCAAGCGCAAGCGCGGCAAGTGACCACCTTCCCCATCCCTGATTGCCCCGCGCTGCTCGACCTGCTGCGCGGCTTCCTCGTCACCGGCCTCGGCCGCGCCGAGCTCGACCGCCTGCGCTTCCTAACCGATCGCGTCTCCCTCGATCTCCTGCACCGCCGCCTCGCCCAGGCCCAGCTCTGGCAGCAGCAAGCCGGCAACTTTTCCTTCGTTGGACTCCAAGCCTCTCCCGCGCCACTGCTCGCCCGCGCCCACGATGTCCTCGAGGGTACCGAGTTGCTTTCGCTACTCGGCTTCCTCGACACCGCCGCCGGGCTGGCAGAGCATGCCTCAAACGATGCCTGGCCCGCCATCGCCGCCATTGCCGGCCGTATCGATCCGCTTCCCGACCTGCGGCAACGCCTCCGCCGCGCGCTCCTCCCCGACGGTTCACTCGACGACAACGCCAGCCCCGAGTTGGCCCGCATTCGCCGCCAGCGCGCCCGCCAGCGTCAGGCTATCGAAGCCCAGTTGGCCCAGCACCTCCGCCGCCTCAGCGCCGACGGCGTGCTCCAGGATGAGCTCATCACCCAGCGCAATGAACGCTTCGTTCTGCCCGTCCGCGCCGACCAGCGCCGCCGCGCGCCCGGCATCGTACACGGCGCGAGTTCCAGCGGACAGACGGTCTTTGTCGAGCCCCTCGAAACCGTCGAGCTCAACAACGAAAATATCCAGCTCCGCGATCAGGAACTCGCCGAGACCTACCGCATCCTGGCCGATCTGACCCGCGGTGTCGCCCAGGCCGCGCCCGCAATCGAGCGCGGCGCCGCCGCTTGCGGCGTGCTCGAACTCGAGTCCGCCAAGGCCCGCTTTGCCGCCGCCTACAACGGCCACCCCGCCGAGTTCGGCGATACACTCGAGCTCACCAACGCCCGCCACCCGGTTCTGGCCGCCTCCCTTCGTGCCCAATCGCCGCCTGCCGATGTCATCCCCTTGTCGCTCCGCCTCGGCGCGCCCGCGCGCGTTCTCGTGATCAGCGGCCCCAACACCGGCGGCAAGACCGTCGTGCTCAAGACCGTCGGCATGGCCGCCTGGATGGCCCAGTGCGGCTTGCCCGTCTGCGCCGACCGCGCCCAGTTGCCCGTCTTCGACGCGCTCTGGGCCGATGTCGGCGACGTGCAGTCGCTCGAACGCAACCTCAGCACCTTCTCCAGCCACCTCGTCCACATCCGCGACATCCTCGCCTCCGCCGGCGGGCAAACCCTCGTTCTGCTCGACGAATTGGGCACCGCCACCAACGCCGCCGAAGGCGCCGCGCTCGCCATCGAGATCGCCGACGAACTGGCCCAGCGCCATTGCTGGACGTTGATCTCCACCCACCACGACGCGCTCAAGGCCTGGGCCAGCGCCCGCCCCGAATGCGTCGTCAACGGCTCGGTCGCCGTCGATTCCGTAACCCTGGCGCCCAGCTTTCAGTTCCGCCTCGGCGTCCCCGGCGTCTCCGCCGGACTCGACATGGCCCAGCGCCTTGGCTTGCCTGGCCAGATTGTCAATGGAGCCCGCGCCCGTCTGAGTCAGGAAGAGCGCGACGCCGGCGAATACCTGGCCAAGCTCCAGCGCAATCTCTCCGAGTCGGAAGACCTGCGCACCGAGTTGACCCGCCGCCAGCTCGAGCTCGAGCAGCGCGAACGCCTGCTCGTCGAACGCGATCGCCAGCAACTGGAAAAGCAACTGGCCAAGCTGCGCGCCGACCTCGATCGCCGCCTCGCGGCCTTCACGGCTTCCGCCGAAGCCAACTGGCGCCGCTCGCTCGAGTCGCTCTCCGCCAACCTGACCAGCGCCCAAAAGAAGAAGATCGCCGTCGCCGTCGCCCAGATGAAGCGCGAGACCGCCGAGGCCTTCCGCGGCGAGGTGACGAGCCTGGTCACCGACGGCAGCGGCGCAGCCGAACCGTCCATCACCATCGCTCCCCAACCTGGCGACCTGGTCCGCGTCCGCTCCCTAAGCCGCCCGGCCAGGGTCTTGCGCAAGCTCTCGGACGAGCTCTACGAACTCGAAGCCGGCGCGCTCCGTGTGCAAATTCCCCTGACTGAAATCACCGCCGTCGTGGGCGCGCCGGCGCCCACTGCCGGTGGCCGCATCCGCACCCCCGAAGTAACGCAAGTGAAGGAGATCAACCTGATCGGCCTCCGCATGGAAGAGGCCGCCGATCGCCTGGAAAAATTCCTCGACCTGGCGATTCTCGGCGAAGCCACAGAGATCCGCATCGTCCACGGCGCCGGCTTCGGCGTCCTCCGCAAAGCCGTCGCCGACGTTCTCCGCGGCCATCCCCAGGTAGCCGGCTACGCCCACCCCCCGCAAAACCAAGGCGGCCAGGGCGTCACCATCGCCCAATTGAAGTAAGCTCAAGAGAAGGAGAGGTGGCCGAGTGGTTGAAGGCTCCGGTCTTGAAAACCGGCGTGCTCGAAAGGGCACCGTGGGTTCGAATCCCACCCTCTCCGCCACCTACGCCCTCAGCCTTGCACCACGTCCATGAAGGAGCTGACGGAGAATACCGCGCGGCCCAGGCCGGGATCGCCGTAGCCCGGCGGCACAGGGAGTTTGTACTTGGCGTGGGTGTCGCGCCAGGTTTCGAGTAGCCGCAGGTGGTATTCGAGCGGAGCACCGCCGGGCGTGGTCTTGCCCAGCGTCGTCAGTGGTTCCGCGCACCAGGTCGTGAAGCGCGGGCAGATGCCGTGCGACATGAAGAAGTCTAGTCCTTCGCCGGTGGAACGAATCGCGTCCTCGACCTCGACAAAACCATTGGGCTTCGACATCTCGATCCCCGCGACAAAGTTCGGGATCACATGCGACGGCCCAAAAATATCGGCTGCGGCGACGATGCGGCGATGCCACTCCTGCCGCCCGACATACCGATCCTTGCCAGGGCAAATGATTGAGAAGAGGCGCTCGTCCCAGATCTCGTAGTTGGGATGGTAGATCTGAATCCCCGCATCCTTGAACCGCTGCGCCTCATCACGCGGTAGCGCCTGCGCCACCATCTTGCCGATCCAGCGCCCGGGGAACTCGCGTTCTATGGCCGCCGCGTACTTGGCATAGAACACCGCCTCGCTCTCGCCCTTGAGTTGACTGGTGATGCTGCCGCCGGTAATGGTGTACGCCCGGCTTTGCGAGTCGGTCGAGGCGATGATGGCCAACGCCTCGAGAATCTCCTCCACCGACTTGACCCCTGTGTACGGACGCCCTTCCTGTATCTGCTGCCGGTAATTGTTGTTGATGTCGCAGAACTGGCACTCTTCCTTGTCGCCAAAGTACTGGCAAATCCGGAAGACAGTCAGGTACACCAGATAGCCCCACTCGATCGTCGGCGCGATCTCGATCACCTTCTTGCCGCTCTCCAAAGCCCGCGTGTAGTACGCCGGCACCGGCGGAAACCGCACGTCCGCGACGTTTTCTCCTTCCAGCTTGAGCACGGCCTCGCCGTCCTCATTCACGTCCACCATGTAAGGCGACGCCGGATTCAACCGCACCGATACAATCGTCGGCCGGAAGTTCCACGCTCCCGCCTCCAGCCATATCTCCTCTGGCGCACTCCAGTGCTCGTGATTTTCCATGTCCTTCAGCGGCACCAGGTCGAAGGAGAATATGAAGTACGCCTTGGCTTTGAACTGCGCCGCCATCTTCAGCGCCGCCGGCGAAAACGCCAGCCCGGTGCGCAGCACGTCCTCCTTGATCACCACCTCGATCGGCAGCGTCGGGTGGCGTGCGTGGGCCGCCTCAATCTGCGACCTCGTCGAAGCGGTCGGGGAGGCGGTCGGGGGCGCGGCGCTCAGGTTCACACATTCATTTTAACCGCCGATGGCAATCTGCCGTAGAATCAACCCGCATGGAGGGTTTCGCAGCTATCGCCGCCGACGCAATCGAAGCCCAGCTCCGGGGCGCCGGCATGGGAGCAGGCCCTGCAGCGTCCAAGGCGGCCATGCTGGCCCGCATTCACCAGGGCTTTGACGGCACCGGCCCGGCGCGCGCCTGGTTTGTCCCCGGCCGCATTGAGGTTTTAGGGAAACACACCGACTACGCCGGCGGACGCTGTCTGCTCGCCGCCGTCGAGCGCGGCTTCTGCCTCATCGCGGCGCCGCGCGCCGATCGCCTCGTGCGTCTGCATGACGTGGACTGGCAGTCCCGCGTGGAATTCGAACTCGGCGATGTGCCCGACGCCGCCGCGAATTGGGCCCGCTACCCCGCCGCTGTTGCAAGGCGACTGGCCCAGGATTTCACCCAGCCATGGCGCGGCGTGGATATCGCGCTCGCCAGCGACCTGCCCCGTGCCGCCGGCATGAGTAGCTCGAGCGCGCTGCTGGTCGCCAGCCTCTTGGCGTTCGCAGCCGCCAACGATCTGGAGAGCGGCGAACGCTTTCGCCGGCACCTCGCCGATCGCGAGTCCCTTGCCGCCTACGCGGCGGCCATCGAGAGCGGCCGCGCCTACGGCCCCTTCGCCGCCCACGTCGGTGTCGGTACCTACGGAGGCAGTGAGGACCACACCGCGATCCTGTGCTGCCGGCCCGGCGAGCTCGCGGTGTACAGCTTCTGCCCCACCCGCCGCGAACGCTCCGTCGCGCTGCCCCCGGACGTAACCTTCGTCATCGCCGTGAGTGGCGTCGCCGCCTCCAAAGCCCATGCCGTGCGCGATGACTACAACCGCCTCGCGCGCCTTCCCGCCGCCATCGTAGATCGGTACAATCAGACCGCGTCCACCGCGGTGGAATACCTCGCGGCCATCGACAGCGACATTCCCGCGTTGGAGACGGCACTCGCCGCCCAATCCACCGGCGAGTTCACCGGCGCCGAACTCCATGCCCGCTGGCGCCAGTTCCGCCACGAACAGCATGCCGCGTTAACCGTGCCCGATGCCTTGGTGCGCAACGACTGGGCTGCGATCGGCACCTGTATTGATCTGTCACAAGCCATGGCCGAAGCCGATCTCGGCAACCAGGTGGAAGAAACGGTCTACCTTCAAAGCTCCGCCCGGCGCCTGGGAGCGCTCGCCGCATCGAGCTTCGGTGCCGGCTTCGGCGGATCCGTGTGGGCGCTGGTACCAACTGCCCAAGCCAAGACTTTCAAGGACGCCTGGAAGGCGGACTACGTCGAATCCTTCCCCGTGCACGCGCCCCAAAGCCAATTCTTCCGCACCGGCGCAGGCCCTGCGGCGCTGGAGTTAAAAATTAGTTAAGGAAACGATGGTCAACCGACGCCAATTCGTTCAGCAAACCGGCGGCCTCATTGCGGGCGCGATGGCCGCGCCCGCGTGGCTCAGCGGAACGATCAAGCCGCCCCGCCTTTCCAACGGTCTCATTGCCGCCGATTGGGATACCTCCGCCGGCGGACTCCGTCTCGCCGCCGTGCGCGATCTCGCCACCGGGCGCACACTCCGTGGCGCCGGCCCAGTGGTCTCGCTCGTGATCGGTGGCGCGGTCATCGCCTCGACCCAACTTCGCCTCAGCGATGTGCGCTCCTCGCCGCTTCCGGTTGACCACGCATCCTCCAATTTTGCCGAGCGCCTGCCAGGCCGGCGGCTCACCGCCCGTCTGGAAGATCCCGAGCGAAGATTCCGAATCGAATGGCGAGCTCTCTTGCGCGATGGGTCCCATTATCTGCGTCAGGAGGTGGCCATCACCGCTCTGACCCGCGATCTGGCCCTCGATGAAGTCCGCATGATTGACTGCGCGGCCGAAGGAATCGCCGTCCGCGGTTCGGTCAAAGGATCGCCCGTGGTCACGCCCGACGAATGGTTCATGGGATTCGAGCACCCACTTTCCACCAGTACTGTCGCCGATGGCCGAGCCGTTTGTGTGCTGCCGCGCCCATTGCCGCTGCGCGCCGGCCTGACCGCCGCGTACTCGAGCGTAATCGGCGCCGCTCCCACCGGCCAAATGCGCCGGTCGTTTTTGGCCTACATCGAGCGCGAGCGCGCCCACCCATACCGCCCCTTCCTGCATTACAACTCATGGTTTGACCTCGGCTACTTCACTCCCTACGATGAGACCGGCTGCCTCGACGTCATCAAGGCCTTCGGCCAGGAACTCCACGCCCGGCGCGGCGTCGTGCTCGATTCATTTCTATTCGACGACGGTTGGGACAACCATCGCGACTGGGGCTTTAATGCCGGCTTCCCGCATGGCTTCACACCGCTCAAGGCGGCCACGGCGGCAATCGGCGCCGCGCCCGGTGTTTGGCTCTCGCCCTGGGGCGGCTATGGCAATCCGCGTAAGGAACGGCTGGCCAACGCCGGGGCCGAGGGATATGAGGTCAACCGCGAAGGTCTGGCGCTTTCAGGCCCGCGGTATTACAAACAGTTTCACCGTGTATGCCTCAAAATGGTGCGCGACTACGGCATCAACCAATTCAAACTTGACGGCACCGGCAGCACGGCCGAAGTAGTACCCGGCAGCGCCTTTGGCAGCGACTTCGAAGCGGCGATTCAATTGATTGCCGATCTGCGCGTGGCCAAGCCCGATCTGTTCATCAACCTGACCACCGGCACGTACCCTTCGCCCTTCTGGCTCCGCCACGCCGACTCGACCTGGCGCGGCGGCAGCGATACCGACTTCGCCGGCGTCGGCACCGACCGCCAGATGTGGATGACCTACCGCGATGGTGATACCTACAAACGCGTTGTGCAGCGCGGCCCGCTGTATCCGCTCAACTCGCTGATGCTGCACGGCCTGGTGTTCGCGAAACACGCTCGCCGCCTCGACACCGACCCAGGTAACGACTTCACCTCCGACGCCCGCGCCTACTTCGGCTCCGGCACCCAGTTGCAGGAGATGTACATCTCCCATGACCTTATGTCCAACGATAACTGGGACGCTCTCGCACAGGCGGCGCGCTGGGCCCGGCGCAGCCAGGCCACACTGGTGGACAGCCACTGGGTGGGCGGCGACCCATTGCAACTCCAGGCTTATGGCCATGCCGCATGGTCGCCACGCCAGGCAATTCTGACGCTCCGCAATCCCAGCGACAAGCCACAAACTCTCGAACTCGATCCCGCCGAGGCCTTCGAGTTGCCCGCGGACGCCCACCCTGCGTTCACGGTGCGATCCCCATGGAAAGACGACGCCGAACCGCTCTTGACCCTCACCGCCGGCGAGCGCCACAGCTTCGAGCTACAGCCGTTCGAGGTGCTGACGCTCGAGAGCGCGCAGGTGAATGGTCGTTGAGTGATCGTCGCGGGTATCTTCTCATTGCCGGCGCTGCATGCTGCTGGGGCGCTTCCGCGGCGGCCGGCCGCGCCATGTTCACCGGCCGCTTTGCCGCCGTTGCCGCGCTTGACCCGCTCGTCCTGACCCAGGGACGCATCACGCTCGCGGCCATCATCCTGCTGCCTGCGCTGTTGGCGGTGCGCGGCCGCGCCGTGTTGCTGCCGCCCGGCGCCATGGCTCGCGCCGTCGGCCTGGGCATCGTCGGCATGTCGGCGTCGAATTACTTCTACTACGTCGCCATTGATCGCACCAACGTCACTACGGCCATCATTCTGCAGTACACGGCGCCCATCTTCGTGCTCGTGTATTTGGTGGCGCGTGGCCGTCAGCGCGCCACGCCCAAGCGCGTCTCCGCGGTGGCGCTTGCGGTTATAGGGATCGCCCTTGTGTTGGGGCTTGGCCAACTCCGTCTCGATACGATCGGTGTCGTCGCCGCCATGGTGGCGGCCCTGGCGTTCGCCTACTACAACATTGCCGGCGAGCAACTCAGCGCCCGCGTGGATCCGGTGCTGGTATCGCTCTATATGCTGCTCGGAGCCGCCGTATTCTGGCTGCTAGTCAACCCGCCCTGGCGATGGCAAACCCATTACAGCGCCGGGCAATGGGAATTCCTGCTGTTCTTCAGTCTTCTCGCCACGCTCTTCCCGACGCTGCTTTATATTGGCGGATTGAAATACCTTGACCCCACCCGCGCCGTCATTACCAGTTGTCTGGAACCGGTGGCGGGCATTCTCCTCGCCGCCAGCTTCCTGGGAGAGCACGTCGGCTGGCTGCAAGTCCTCGGCGTCGCCTGCGTGCTTTCCGCCATCGTTCTCGCCGCGACCGCCACCTCCGCGGCGCGGTCCGCTACTCCGCTCTAAGCGCCGCCGCGGGTTCCTGGCGCGCCGCCCGCCAAGCCGGATGCAGCGCGGCCGCCGCCGGCAACAACAACAGCAGCGCCACCGCCCCAGCGTACGCGATCGGATCGCTGGCGTTGATTCCCGGCAACAGCGGCTGCAACCAGCGCCCGGCCAGCAACGCAAGCGGCAGGCCAATGACGAGACCGATCACCAGCAAGACCGCCGCCTCCCGCAGTACCAACCCGGCGACTTGATCCCGCCGCGCACCGAGAGCGATGCGCACGCTGTACTCGTTGCGTCGCGCCGCCACCGCGTAGCTCAAAACACCATACAGGCCGAGGCAGGCCAGCGCCAGGCCCAGAAGCCCGAAGCCGCTGCTCAATTCGGCGATCAATTGATCGCGCTGCAGCATTTCGTTCAGCCGATGGTCGAGCGTTGAAACCGATCGCACGGTTAGCCGCGGGTCCACCTTGCCGGCCACCTGCCGGAGGGTCGCTTCCATGGCGGCGGGATCGCCCGTGGTTCGCACCTCCAATCGCAGCGCCGGGTTGTCGCTCTGGTCCAGGAGGCGGTAGAACAGTGGAGCCGCCGGCTTGTGGGGATCTTGCACTCGGGCATCGGCGACCTCGCCAACAATATGAAACTTAGCGGTGTCAGCCGCGTCGTAGCCGAAGGTCGTGCCCACGGGATTTGCGCCGGAGTAAAAGCGCCGTGCGAAAGCCTGGTTGACGACGACAGCATTGGGCGCCGCGGCAGTATCGCTGACATCGAAGCCGCGGCCCCGCACCAGCGTCATTCCGGTCGCAGCGAAGAAATTCCGCGAGACCGTCTCCTCATTGGAACTTAGACCTCCGGGAGGATCGGGCCGCCCCGCCAATGAGATTCCGCTGGTATCGGCACTGAAGTTGTCGAGGCCCGACTGATCTAGAGCCACTGCCTGGACGCCGGGTATTGCCTGCATTCTATCCAACAACCTGCGATCGAGCACGGCCAGCTCCTGGGAGGGGATTTCGGTGTCGGGCAGGCGCATTTGCAGCGTCACCAAATTATTGCGATCGAAGCCAAGGTTGAGATGCGCCATGGCGGCCAGGCTGCGGCTGAAGAGGCCGGCTGCGGCAACGAGCAGCAGTGAAAAGGCGACTTGTGCAATCACCAGGCAGCGGCCCAACGGGATACGTCCGCGGCTGCCAGTTTGCAGGGCAGAGTCGCCAGCCTTCATGGCGTCTGCGGGATTTCCGGCGCGAGCCTGCCACGCCGGCAAGACCCCGAGTACGAGGCCTACGCCTGTGGCAGCGGCTGCGAGGGCCAGCCATACGCGCCAATCGAGCGCCGGCTGAAAAGGATTGCCGGCCAGCCGCACCATGAGGCGACTCGCCCATTCGGCAACGGCAACGGCGGCGAGGGCGGCCACGGCGGAAAGCAGGAGTGCTTCGGTTAAAAGCTGCCTTGCCAGCCGGGCCTGGCCAATGCCAATGGCCAGGCGGATGGCGAGTTCCCGCCGTCGCCGCACCGTGCGCGCGAGCAGTAGCGTGGCCACGTTGGCCACGGCGATCAGCAGCATCAAGCCCACCATGACCATGAGCGCGCGCAGAGGAGCGCCATATTCCTTGCGCAAATCGTCCGTTCCCGATCCTCCCGGAACCGCAATCACCCGGCGCAAATCCAACATCCTGCTGCCCTGCGGCCGCAGGCGGCGGAAGCTCGCCTGCAACAGCGGCGTCGTGGCGGCCTGAATGGCGCCAGGGCCAGAGCCAGGTGACAGCCGGGCAATCACGCGCAGCCACATTTCGCCTTCTTGCGGCGGCCAGGGCTTGGCGTCGTCGCCATTTAAGCTCCAGCGATTACCCTGCGGGTGCAGGGCGGATTGCATCATGATTGGCGTCCATGCATCCACAGGCTGCGCCGGATTCAACCCGGTAAAACTGGGTGGCGCAATGCCGACCACGTCGAGTGGTACGCCGCGGAGGGTGATGGTTTGGCCCAGAATTCCGGCAGCGCCGGCGAAATGCCGGCGCCAGAACGCATAACTCAAGACCACGACCGGCGATGCGCCGAGAGCCCGATTGTCGCCGGGCCCAATCCAACGCCCGCGCAGAGGCGTGATGCCGAGAGTGGAAAAATAACTGTCGGATACAAGTTGAGTCTCAAGCGGCAGCGAAGGACTGCCGACTTGCGCCAACGGCAGCGGTTGCTCGACGCTTGCCGCCGCCAGTTCGCCCAGCGGCCGTGCCGCCGTCTTCATTTGCGTAAAGACAGGCCAGGAGAAGACATCGACGGGAGCATTGATGTTGTCGGTGGATTGTAGAAAATAGACCTGCTGCGGATCTGGCACGGACAAGGTTTTAATGAGCACGGTGTTGAGCAGGCTGAAAATTGCAGCGTTGGCACCGATGCCGAGCGCCAGCGAAAGCACGACAATCGCGGTGAATCCCGGTGCCCGCCGCATTTGGCGCAAGCCAAGCCGCGCGTCTTGCACCCAAGTCTCGAGCCAAACAAGAATGTTCATGTCGTGAGTCCTTTCGAGAATGAGGTCGCTGTTGCCGAAACGCCCGGGAGCATCGCCACGCAATTCCCGGTGGAGGTCGAGTTCCTCCTGTATGCGCCGACGGTGGGCGCCGGGAGTAAGAGTCCGCCAGAGTCGTTGGGGCCAAGCCATTGCAATGCCGCCCTATCCGCGATCGGCCAGCACGGCGGTGATGCCGGTCACGAGCCGCGACCATTGCGTTTCTTCCAGTGCCAGGCGTTTCCGCCCGGCGGCGCGAATTTCATACACGCGGGCGCGGCGGCCCGACTCGGACTGCCGCCAGCTCGAGCGAATTAACCCCGCCTGTTCCATGCGGTGCAGCGCCGGGTACAAGGAACCCTCCTCGACCCGCAGCAACATGTCGGAAATGCGGCCTATGTGGGCCGCAATCGCATAGCCGTGGGCAGGTCCGCGGCTGGCGAGCGATTTAAGCACGAGCAAGTCGAGCGTGCCCTGCAGGACGTCTTTCTTCTTCATTACCTAGACTCCTTTGCCTAGACAACTCTACCACAAGGGTGGCGCGTTAAAACCCTTGACGGCGGAGTTCGGCAATGGTGAGCCTGCTGGGCGCGATTGGCCGGGAGGCGAGGAGTTGGGCCAGGTGGCGCGCCATGGCATCGGTTTCGAGATTGACCGATTGCCCAATGCGACGATGGGCCAGATTCGTATTCCTGAAGGTATGCGGGATTAGCGCAAAGCTGGCGCGGCCGCGCGTCAACCGGGCGATGGTGAGGCTGATGCCGTCCACCGTGAGCGAACCCTTCAGCACGAGGAAGGGAAGTAGGGGTTCGGGAATGGCAACCGTCATCCAATCAGGACGCAACTCGATTAATCTTCCCGTTGCCTCAACATGTCCCTGGACCTGATGGCCGCTGAGCGCATCACCCACCTGTAGCGGTGGCTCGAGGTTCACCGCGTCCCCGGCCTGCAGCGCACCGAGCGAGGTCAGCTTAAACGTTTCCTCGGTTACGTCCGCGCTGAATACAGCGCCGCGCCGCTGCACCATCGTCAGGCAGCACCCGTTGACGGCGATACTGTCGCCGAGTCCGATCCGGCGCAGCACCGCGACGGGCGCCTTGATCCGCAACCGCCCACCCGCATTGTGCGTCACCTGTCCAACGGCCTGAACGATTCCTGTAAACACAATTCATTCTCCCAAATACGTTTCAATCATGAGGTCGGGGCCGACACTCTCCGCCAGCAGCGCTCCTCGCGGACGCAGGGCGAGCCCATCTTGCAACCCTGAGGCCAACGGCCACCCCCGGTCACCCAGCAGCAGCGGGGCCTGAAACAGGATCATTTTATCCACCAGGCCCGCGCTGAGCATCGCGCCGTTTAGCCGGGAGCCGGCTTCAAGTAGTACCGAGAGGATTTGTTCCTCGGCTAATTTGCGCAACACCGCTATAGGATCAAGGCAGCCGTCAGAGTGGGCTGCAATCGCCTCAACGCGTGCGCCGGCCTTCTGTAACTGCGACACGCGTTCAGGACTACCGTCGGAGTGCAACACCAACAGGTCGTGCTTCCGCCGCGCCGATTTCACCAGTTGCGAATCCACCGGGAGGCGCAACCGTGAATCGAGCACAACCCGCAACAACGGTCGGCGTCTTGGCCGCTTGGTGCGATCGGTTAGAAGCGGGTCATCAACAATCGCGGTGCCGATTCCGGTGAGCACGGCGTCCGATTGGTGCCGCAGCGCCTGCACCCGCTCGCGCGAGGGCGCTGAACTGATCCAGCGCGGCGCGTCGGCGCTGCCGCCGGCGGCGATGCGTCCGTCGAGGCTGACGGCGGCCTTCAGCGTCACAAATGGCAGTCCGCAGCGGATCCATTTGGCGAAATCCTCGTTCATGCGCCGCGCCTCGCGACCCAGACAATCGGTCTCAACCTTCACGCCGGCGGCGGCTAGCGCGGCATAGCCGCCGCCCGCGACGGCCGGGTTTGGATCGTTCATCCCGCCCACCACGCGCGCAATGCCCGCCGCCTTGATGGCTTCGGTGCAGGGGCCGGTGCGGCCCTGATGGCAGCAGGGTTCGAGATTGATATAGAGTGTGCCGCCGGCGGCCTCGGCGCCGGCTTCGGCCAGGGCAACGATTTCAGCGTGATCAAGCCGCTCATATTGATGCCAGCCGCGCCCGACCACGCGATCGTGATTGACGACGACGGCGCCGACACGGGGGTTGGGCGAGGCCAGCGCCGTGCCTTCGGCGGCCAACCGCAGCGCTTCGCGCATGTAATCGAGATCTTGCAGGCGATACATCCAGACTGAATTGTAATGCTATGATCGGTCGAAAATGATTGTCCTCGCGCCCAACGAGTACGCCGCCCTGGTGAATTCCATACTCGAATCGATCCCCAAAGCCGCTCCCGAGCCAGTTTCTGCGCTTGCGCAGTCGGATTTAGCATCCGCCATCGAATCCACGCTGCTTGTTGCCGATGCCACCAGCGAGCAAATCGCGCAGCTCTGTGACGACGCCGAGAGTTGGGGCCTGGCGGCGGTGTGCGTGAATCCATGTTGGGTGGCGATGGCGGCGGCGCGATTGCGCCCCACCAAGGTGCGGGTCGCGACGGTCGTTGGATTCCCCCTGGGAGCGGGCCTGGCGGTTTCCAAGCGCAACGAAGCCGCCGAATGCCTGAAGCTCGGCGCTGACGAACTCGATATGGTGATCAACATCGGCGCGCTGAAGAGCGGTGCCGATGAACAGGTTGGCGCGGACATCCGCGGCGTGGCGGAGCTGGCACATGAAGCCGGCGCGCGGGTGAAGGTGATACTTGAAATGGCGTATCTGAGCCGCGACGAGCAGCAGCGCGCCTGCCGACTCGCGCTCGCCGCCGGCGCCGACTACATTAAGACCTCGACCGGATTTGCCCGTTCCGGCGCCACGGTTGAAGATGTCGCATTCCTGCGTTCCACCATTGCCGGCCAGGCGCGGATTAAAGCCGCCGGGGGCATCCGCACCCGCGCCCAGGCCGAAGCCTTGCTGGCCGCCGGCGCCCACCGGATTGGCACCAGTGCCGCTCGCGCCATTCTCGGTTGATTAGCGCGGGCCCTGCGCGGCGACCGCCGCGCGCCCTCGCTTAGGCGGCCATGATAATGTGAAGGTTGCGAGCGGGAGTAGTTCAGCGGTAGAACGCCAGCTTCCCAAGCTGGATGTCGCCGGTTCGATCCCGGTCTCCCGCTCCATCTTTTCAATGACTTAGGGACTTTCAAAAGTCTCAGCGTTAATGCGATTACTGCTTTAAGCTCCCGATCACCTCGCGGAGCCGGTTGGAGGGTGTTAGCGGCACCCTCCAACCAAACCTGAAATCTCCTCGCGTAGCCTCAGTTCAAAAAGTCTCAACATTCGAGAACTCCCTGCGCCGTCATTGAATGACGACTGATTCCAATTTGCGAACGCCGGCCAACTTCTGCTCGAAGCTTGCCACCGCGTACTCGTTTTCATTCACGTCCACCGTATTGCCCATCTGTGCCGACCGGGTATGAGCATCCACCCCAGCCGCCTTCGACAACGTCGCGAACGTCCGCCGCATGACCTGGAAGGTTGCACATTCCAGTCCAAACGGCTCGAGTTTCGGATGCATGCACTTTCGCCAGATATTGT
>Ga0134128_10002251_pt1 | contig 24039 bp, 16 predicted proteins | sample KB31754_FD_96462 | JGI IMG/M metagenome (GOLD analysis project Ga0134128, IMG submission 96462) | Terrestrial soil microbial communities with excess Nitrogen fertilizer from Kellogg Biological Station, Michigan, USA - KB3-175-4 | ecosystem: Environmental > Terrestrial > Soil > Unclassified ... | reverse complement strand
CCTGGTCAAACCTTCTACGAAGGCCCCAAGGATGTACATATCGTTGGGCGGAATGCGAGCCAAACCAAACCCGCGAAATTCCTTGTATTCTTTGTAAAGGACAAGGGCGCTCCAATACTCGTACCAGCACACTAAGACAAAAAGAGCGAGCATTACCGACGTTCGTGGGACTTCCACAAGCGGGATCGGTATACAGACTGAAGCACTACCTCGTTGCGTTGACGAGGTCAATTCCATTGACAACGGCCCGATTCGTGGATCCTTAGATTCACCGCTTATGCACGACACGCCCGGCAAGGAATTTTCGCGATTTCTTCCGCTTGCCGCCGACGAAGGAGAATCGCAGCCAGTTGGCGGACCTGCGTGTCGTGCATGGGGTATCCGAATCACAACGAAGGGGAATCTAATGGGTAGTCCTGCACACATCGGTGACGCCAGGCAAGGCATTATCAGCAAAGTTGCTAACGTGCTGTGCCAGGAGCGGACGACAGCCACGAATATTGAGTCAGTGGTCTACAAGGCAGCCGTCGATCGCGATGCAGTGATTGCCGAGTTTGGATCGATGCACGGTCTCATCCTGGAAATGGTCTCCGACCTATCCGACGAACTCATTCAGCCCCTGGAACAGAAATCAATCGGCCGAACTATGAGAGATGTACTCATTGAGTTCGGAAGTCAGCTTGCGCATACCTACGCGGCTTCGCATCTCATTGCGCTCTATCGGATAACTTTGTCGGAGGCCACTCGGCATCCAGGGATAGGAAGAGACTTCTTTGAGAGGGGCCCTGCAAGGCTTACGACTTGCCTGGCGCGGTATTTGGAGTCTTCCGTCCGAGGATTTGGCAAGGTTCGCTTGAGTGATGCAAGGCGCCTTGCAGATAACTTTATCAATCTGCTCGGAGACACTCTCGAATTCTCGGATTGGATGACCACAACAAGAGTTGCAACTGCCAAAGACTGTCGCGATGCAGTAATCGAAGCCGTAGATCTGTTCTATTACGGCCTTGTAAAGAGGAACAGTGATGACCGCTCTAATTAGCAAATTGCACTTAGTGTCCAAATTGACATCGAGACGACCTCCGGAGAACGAGTATCACGTAGCCGATGTTCCCGATGACCTTGCTATCGAAATCGATCACAACGACTCTCCTATCAGCAAGCAGCCCGCGGAATGGCTTGTGTGTTTCGTTCCGGGTCTCAAGAAGCAGTGGTGGCACAGGTTCACGCATCCGAAGCACAAACATGTCTTTGCCCTAAAGATGGTCGGAGATGACCAGTGGGTCCTCGTCGAACCATGGTGGACACGGATCATGGTCACGACCTTGCGCACCGATGAAGCGGTGAAGTTCCTACGTTGGGGAGCGGCGGGCAGCATCCTGCGGGTCACGGAAAGGATACCTGGCGCGGGAAGCCAGGCACGCGGGTGGGCAAATTGCGCTGTGCTGATCTCCCTGATGCTTGGCAGGTCATATTGGACTTGGACGCCGCATGGTCTGTATGAGCGACTGTCGGCAGAGGATGGCGTCGAACGGGTTGAACTGGATGTTTTCCTAGAAGAAAAACTGACTTCAGCTATGCACGTAATGAGCGAGAAGGCTTTATGCGATGTCCCCACGCTCATCAAGCTCTCGCCCGAGGCCGCGTTTATGGAACTTGGGAGGCGAATTTCCAAGGTTATGTTTTGTTCGACTTCCTTGAGTTTCTACCGTCTCGCCGTTTCTGAAGCGCCAAGATTCCCCGCTGCTGCGGGTGCTTATTTCTCTTGCGGACCGCATCAGGCACTTGACGTTGCCAAGGCGCTCATTTCACATTTCTGCGAAAGTGGATGGTTTCGTGACTGTGACCGGGAAAGAGCTTCACGAGCCTTTCTCTCGATGTTATGCGGGAACCTCTTTCAGGAGATCGCGCTGGGATGTAGAACCGAGCCAGACGAAAAGGATTTGGAGTTGCGCACACAGTCTGCTGTCGAGTTCTTTCTCCGTGGCGCTAACGCTTTTGTCAAGCTCGCCGAAATTCACCTCAAATGCGTAGGCTTCGATCTGAAGGTTTTGAGCAGCGTGGGCAAGGCGGGTATTTGCCTGGGCGAGAACAACTGCGACCTGGTTGAGATGGAGCGCGATGGAATCATCGATGAGGTCGGATACGAACTGATACCGGCGCATGGGAGTGCAGCCGAACGAACCGCAGAACCGCAAGCCGGCTACATTCTCTTGCCAGCCCTGTTCCGGCATCCCCTGCTGGGTGGAGTAGGCAGCAAGGAATCCCTGTGCGCGCGCGTAGAGGCCAGGAAATCCGAACTGACCGGCATTGGCCCGCGCACGCAGTATGGCAAAACGGCTGGGTAGTGGATTGCCCTGCATTTCGAGGCAGGATGCCTCTTCAAGACGGAGCATGGCGCCAAGGTAGGAATATCGAGTGCCGGTGAAGGAGGGAAGTTGGTGAATCGCGGAGAGGCAATCGCGGGCTCGACCGCTGCGGTGGAGAGCGTAGATCTGCTCGAAGGCGCTTCGAGCGCTCCCCGCATCGTTATGAGCGTCGCGGTAGAGGAGGCCGGCGCGCCGGGCAGGGTCAAGAGCTTGGTCTGCCTGGCCCGCGCGGTTCGCACGGACCGCCTGGGCGAGGAGGGCGTCGGCGTTGGCGAGAGCGGAGGTGCGGCGGGGAGAGAGCCAGTCCATCAGCCAGCGATCGCCGTGGCGCTGTCCCAGGCGGGCGAAATCATCGGCAACTGGTTTGTCGAGCACAGCAGGAGGCGAAGACGCCACAAGGCGCTCAACAAGATCTTCGTAACGATCGTTGACCGAGGAGTCTTGTTTCCAGGCGACGAACGACGAGCCGTCGGGGGGGGGGACGGGAGAGCCGGAGATGGGGCTAGATGATGGATTCAGCGCGTCAATCTTGCGGCGGATCGCTTGCTGCCAGTCGGAGCGGCGCTCATTTTCCAGCGCCTGTTGAAGATCCTTCAGTGCCTGATCCTTCAGGCCCATGCGGTTCCAGCAGAGGGCGCGATTGAACAACGTCACGGAATCGGGATGAGGGAGAGCCGCGAGATGGAGGGTGAAGGCCTGGGCTGCGAATCCGTAATCGGCCGCGTCTTGAGTGGAATCGCCTAACTCGAAATAGGCTGTGCCAAGATCGAATTGAATGCCAGACAGAGAGGGATCGCGGGCATACGCGGCCTGAAACTGAGCGAGAGCCCCGGCCGGATCGGACTGCAGCACCAGAGCTTTACCCATGACCTGGTGCCAATAGGGGCTATCGGGATGTTTGGCCAGTCCCTCTTCCGCAGCGAGCTTGACGGAGAGCAACTCCGGCCAGTCATGGGAGGATGCGGAGCCGCGGGCGGGAGAGTAGACGGCAACGGCGGCGGCGCCCGGGATGCGCAGCTCTGTGAGCCTTCGCGCGTCGTAGGCCCGGGCAAGCTGCTTCTGAATGGATGCATGGAGGTAATACCAGGCACCCACCGCGCCGGCGAGCAGGAGCACGGCTGCGAGGGCATACGCCGGCCGCAGCCACCCTGTGGAGGGAAGCAGGCGGAAACGCCGGGCGGGCTTAGCGACCTGAGGCTTGGCTGGGTTTTCCGCGGCGAGGCGTGCGCCAAGCTCAGCCTGCCAGGCAGCGGTTGCACTGGAGAGCTGCAATGCCTCCGGGTCCGCTGTGTTATCGGTGAGAGGCACGAGCGCGTCCCTGAGTGATTCCGAGCAAGTGCCGCATTGAGCTGCGTGACTGAGGAGCCGGTTCAGGTCAAATCCCGAGTGCAATCCGGAGGCGACTTCAAGCCAGGCCTCTTCCTTCGGGCATTGCTGGCCCCTGGGCTTCCGCCTCGAACCTTCAATGATCACTTGGTAGGCCTTCATCAGAGTTGAGCATTCGGCACATGTCTCGAGGTGGCGATCGAGCGACTTCCGCGTTTCCGCCATTTCCGGGGGCAGAGACCCAGCGTCTCTGCGCAAGAGCTCGAGGCCCTCCATGTCGAGATGGGGCTCGGGCTGAGTCATCTTATTTCTCCTACCGTGGAAGACGGCGAGATTCCTTCGCCGGGCCGTCGCAAGAATGCGGGATTCATCTGGCTGCGAAGGGTCCGAGTGAGGCGGAGGATCAGGCTTTCCACGCCTTTTGCCGTCAGATCGATATGGGGAATGGTGGCAATGTCTTTGGCGGTATAGCCGTGCCGGTAATAAAGCCAGAAGACGATTCGATCTCGTTCGCTCTGCGCGATTCGATCAACGAGCGTTGAGATCTCATTCATTTGAATTGCGTCATGGATGTCGACCGCAGGCGCCGGCACCGAAGCGATGACCTCATCGCTGTTCCCTTGGAACTCGGCAACACGCTTTTCGGCGGATCGGGCACGCACGTAATCCAGTGCAACCGAGCCTGCGACTACCTTGATGAAGCAGAAGATCGCATGTTCATGCCGATGCTCGAATTCGCGCAAGGCTCTGCAGTTATCGCGACAGAGCCTGAGATAAGTCTCCTGAACGAGGTCGTCAGCGATGGCTGGAGCGATGTCGCCGTTGCAGCGGATGATGCGCAGGATAACTGAGGCGATAAGCGGCTGGAACAGACGCACAAAGCGGGTCCATGCTTCCTGGCCTCCTGACTCCAGACAAGCAATTATGACACTCCTGGCGTCGGCTTCTGTGCTCACGCCTGGCACTCCTGCAACTGGGTGCTGTGTGAGCGACTATGACCGATGGCTGACGGCATTTTCGCGGGTCCTCCTCCCTCCCGGGCATGCGGACGACGAGCTTTCAGCGATTTATGTAACGGAGACCTGGGAGTTAAGGGCCTGCGTTTTCAGATCAGGAACGAACCCGCAGGCTAGCCGCTCCTGTTATCGACACTCAGGCTCCTTCCTGACCATAACAATGGGATCGGTGGGCGGGAAATGAGTGCGCCACCATTGTAGGGCAAATGAATCAATCTAAAAAGCTTTTCGTTAATGCTATGGCGCAATGAGCGGCCCCGGCACTCCGGCAATAATTCACAGACTAAGCCAGAGGCCATGGGGAGCGATGCCCGGGCGGAAAAGGATATTCGGAGCCCTTCGCGTTCATGGGGGTAACAGGACATCCGGAGCTCAGGAGAGCAACCGTTCAGGTCCTGACAACCGCCAAGGAATCTCAATCTAAGGAGTCTGGCCATGCGCCCGAGCGCCCTGGTTTTCACTATTTCGGTCTGTGGTATGCTCTGCCAAGCCCAAACAATCACACCGGTTCCGTCGGAAGGTGAGAGCAAGGTGACGGTCACCTTCGCCGCGCTGCCTGCCGCGACAACAGTTGCTCTCTACAGCCCGCCGAACGCAGTCGCTGGCGCCGCATGCACGGTGAACCCTGCGAACGCGGTTACGCTCACAGCCGGTGTTCCGACGAGCGCCGCAGCAGGCAGTACCTCCATCGTACTTGTCGCGGACAGTGCGTTGGTGGCTGGAACCCCACTCTGCGCCGAGCTAGTCGGAGGCGCTAGCGGAAATGTGGTGGTGGTGAAGGCGCCCGCGGCTCCGCCGGGCTTCAACTGGGGACATGTTCGGGCCTACTTCACGGCTGGATCGTTGATGTCAGCGGAACGCGACCAGTTCTCGCACCAGGACCTGTTCCTCGCATTTCGTCTGGACAAGAGCTACTGGATGAAAGCGGCGAAGCCAGACGGAACTTACGAACCAGGACTTCGCGCCTACTTCGATACGCGGCTGACGGCGGTGCCAGTTGCGGTCCAATCCTGCTCTCCTACGCAGACCGGCAGCGGATCGGGATCAAGCGGACCATCATCGACCTGCTCTTCCGCATCCAGCAGCTCATCCGGAGGAGGCTCTAGCGACCCCACGACGACGACGCAGGCATTTCTCAATTCCCAGAAGAGCGCCAAGCTGGACTTCGTAGCCTTCTATCCGATTTACTTTCCGCACTGGGCAGTGATAGGAAAAACCGGCAGCCAGACAGTGACGACGCACTACGCACTGTCTCTTGCGCCCTTGATAGAAGCGGGTTTCGACACAACTCTCAATGGATTGAATCAGACCCAGCAACAGTCATCTACGTCGTCGCAGGTTCAGCCGGTCGGAACATCAAGCCAGTTCTACAAGTTCTATGACTTTGGTTTTCGATTGGGCCACGACCACCTCTTTACCGATAAGAGCGAAGCGCCCGAAGAGATCAGCTATCTGAACGTGGGATTTGGCCGCTTCAGCAATTTGGCGTCGCTCCTCTGCCCCTCTTCGAAGTACCAGGGGAGCAACACCTGCAGTGCTCCATCAGGCACGCTGCCCTGGCAGCGGGACTGGCGCATTCGGGTTGAGGGTCTGCTCCAGGTGCCGGCGACCGGCGGCTTCAGCGTGGGATTCGGCGCGAACGTGGGGCTGCATGGCACGCGGCAGGCAAACGTAGTTCACATCGAGCCAGCCGATGACCTTCGCTTCCTTTTCGGCTATAAGTTCGACATCAAGAAGTTAGTCACCAAACATATCTAACGGCATCGCCTGGCCGGGTTGCGATTGGAGGCAGTTTGCTGCAATCGCACTGGGGATGGATGCGCGCGGGCAGCGATTCAGCGCACGCGGGGCGGCAGAGGACTTTTCGGTCAGTAGCGGAGTACGACGATGGAACCTCATTTCGAGATTGCGGATCGGCTTACGGCTCACGTGTGGTTCTTGCACGAGATCCTGCCCATGGAGCGAGATGTCAACATCCTCTTAAGCGGGGTCCACAGCAAGGATCTCAAGAGCTCGATCGCCGAGGACTACGCAAAGCTCTCAGCGGTGCGCGATCTAGCGGACGTGAGTTGTCCCGATGACGCCGACCCGCGCAACCCGCTACCTCACGTCAGCCTGCCGACGACCGGGCGGGCACCCTTCTGGAATATTGTCGGGCGGGTGAGAATCAGCCGAAAGAACCAGGAGGACCGCAAGAGCAAGGACCTGGACGTTCGCGAGATCGCGGCTGAGGAGGCATTGGATGTTCTTCAGGCACGCTCCGAGTCTCTTCTGGCAGTGGGCATTCAAGGCCTTACGCTCGATGCATCCGCAGAGACCGAGAAGGAGGTGGGGTCTCCGTCGACATTACTTACCAGTGACGAACTCTTCGAAAGAGTCCTGCAATGGATTAGTTTGCTCACCATTGAGCAGAAGATCAAGCTCGCTCGGGATTTTCTGCCACTGAATGGGGAGAACCGCAGATGCGGAGCTGCCAGCACCGAGCACGATGACGGCAACACTCACCCGGGGGTCCTTGGTTCGATCGCCTCGTGGGTAAGGGAGCTAACCGAAGAGACTCCAGCTCGCTTCTTGCTGGAAAAGAACATCAATGAGCGCGCCGATACGATAAAAAAGAGCAGAAGATTCCCAAGGGATCAGCGCGAACGCGCTGACAAATGGCAGAGAACGAAGGGCCAGGAGCGGCTCGGTATTCTCCTGGATCGGGACGAACTGCACCAGTTATGCCGTGACCTCGATGTGCCGGTTCCTTTTTCGATGGTGCTGAGCGAGGAGTTGGACGAGATCGGCCGGTCTCGCAGATTGCGCCTGCCGGACTGTGAGCAGTCCGACTCGGGCCCAAGTGAAACGCAACGCAACCAATGTTCTCCGAGCAAGCGAGCGTTCGAGTCACGGCTGTTTGGCCTGGCACTTTCAGGCGGAGGAATTCGGAGCGCCACGTTCAACCTGGGGCTGCTGCAGGGAATGGCGGACCGCAACGTTCTTCCCTATATCGACATCCTTTCCTCAGTCTCGGGGGGCGGATACATCGCAAGCTGGCTTATGGCGTGGACCAAAAGGCGGGGCCACATCAAATCAGTACAGGAGTCTTTGAAAGGGTATGCCTCTCCACTCGAATGCACGAATAGCGCTCAGACCGGGCCGTGCAGCGGTACTCCGCGGTTTGGTTTTTTGTCACGCAATCAGGATCCTCACGCCGACCATCTTCGACCTGTGCGCCTGCTCCGCGAATACGCGCGGTATCTTGCACCGCAGGCGGGGCTGTTTTCCGCGGACACGTGGACCATTTTTACAACGTGGCTGCGTAATACGATTTTGAATCTCTTGATTCTGCTGCTCTGCTTCGGAGTGCTACTACTGCTGCCGCGCATGGTGGCCTTTTCGCTGTTTCACTTCAGCTGGCTTCTCGAGCACCTTGGCAGAGTAATCGACGTAATGGGTATAACGGGTAAAGGGCGGCCATGGTGCTTGCTGTTTCTCTTTGGTACGCCGTTCCTGTTCACCTGCTTTAGGATCGGCGGAGGCAATCTGCGATATCTGGGAGCTCAAGCACAAAACGATCCCAGGAAACTCGCGAAGGGCTATGATGATTCGCGGGTGGTGAAGAGAATCGCCTTGCCGCTGCTCGCCGAGAGCTTCCTGTACGTTGCTGTCTTATGGAATTTGGGCGTGGCGGATAAACCCTTAATCGCAGCGTCTCCGTTCCTCGTCATAACCTTCCTTGGAAGCATCATCCTTCACATTTCGTCGGGTGCACAGGGCAAAAGAAAGGGAGCATCCTTTTGGATGCAGGCTTCTGTCTTCTTGGGTAGTGCAGTTGTCGCCTTTCTCCTTCTGCTGGCCTTCTGTTCCGCCATCACCAGTCTTCAGATGAACACCCAGCGCGGCCTGTGGATCACGAGCGCTTTTGGCCCAACTCTCTTCCTGATGGTGGTGGGGACAACGATACTCGTTCTTCAGGGATTGAGCGGAACGCTGCTCTCCGATGCGCAGCGCGAATGGTGGAGCAGGCTGGGAGCATGGCTCTTGATAACGACAGCTGCTTGGGTCGTGATTGCAACCATCTGTTTCTTTATGCCGCTGTGGGTCGCGACCGCCGGATTGAAGATGGCCGCGGCGGGGATTGCGTGGGGCTCGCTGACGGCAGCCGGAGTGAAGCTGGCATTCAGCGCGAAGCGTGGCGGCAAGGAGGGAGAAGGGGGCCAGTCATGGATTGTTAGTCTCATTCTGAAGATCGCGCCGGGAATCTTCGTGATAGGGCTGCTTTCGTTGATGTCCTATCTACTGTTCTACCTGATCAACCTCACCATCGATAAATCGATCGCATGGGGAGGGAAGTGGATGTGGGCCTTCCTCGTGGACAACCAGATAGCACACCAGCTCTGCTGCACAAACCTGCCTCTAACTTTCGAGAGAATGTCCGCCTACTATTGGCCGTTGATGAACCCCGGATCGCTGGCTCCTGTTCTGCTTTCTTTAGGTCTCATCCTTCTCTGCCTGCTGTTTGCAAGGCGAGTGGATATCAATGAGTTTTCGATGCATCATTTCTATCGAAATCGGCTTGTGCGAGCATACCTGGGAGCATCGAGGATCCGTGGCCACCGTTTGCCGAATGCATTCACCGGATTCGACATTGAGGACGACATTCCGCTGAAGCGATTCAGTATTGATGACACCACTGACATTCGCGATATGGTGACCGACTGCAAGAAGGGGTATGTGGGTCCATTTCCCATCATCAACACGGCACTGAACATCACCAAGGGGCAGGACCTCGGCATGCAGGAGAGGCGGGCGGAGGCGTTCTTCTTCTCGCCGCTCTGGTCAGGTTTTGACTTCTCGCGCAAGCAGACCAAGGTGCGGGAGTCGTGCCTGCTTGAGTTTGGGTTCAGAAGAACAGACCAGTTCGGCAGCAGAGAGTCACTTCCGCCTGCGGGAAAACAACCGCCGCCTCGGCTGACGAGAGAAGGTGTTTCGCTGGGGACTGCGATGGCCATCTCGGGAGCGGCGTTCAGTTCCAATGCCGGGTACCATACCTCGCCGTCACTCTCATTTCTGCTTACCGTGTTTGGCGTGCGGCTGGGCTGGTGGGCCGGCAATCCGCGAGGTCGCCGCTGGGATACCGACTCGCCGCGCCTGGGATTGGAATGGCTTCTGCGGGAATTAACAGCCAACACCGGGACCGATGGAGACTATGTTTTGCTAACCGACGGTGGTCACTTCGAGAATATGGGCTTGTACGAACTGGTGCGCCGCCGGTGTCGCTTTGTGATCGTGAGCGATGCTGAGGAAGACCAGAAATTCAAGCTGGAAGGGATTGGGGGAGCGATTCGCAAGTGCCGGGATGATTTTGGAGTTGTGATCACGTTGAACGTGAACGCGCTGCAGCCAATCGGCGATCCAGCCAGGAGCATTCTGCATTATTCGGTCGGGACCATCCGTTACCCCGGAGAAGAGGAATGCGGAATGCTGGTGTATATCAAGTCGTCGCTTACCAACGACGAGGCGCTCGACCTGGTGGAATTCGGGAAACGGCACCCGGAGTTTCCGCACACTTCGACGAGTAATCAGTTCTTCGACGAATCGCATTTCGAGAGCTATCGAGAACTCGGACATCACATTGCCTCGTTGATTTTTCAGGATGACATGAACTGCGATCCAACTAAGAGGATGACCACATCAAGCAAGCTTCGAGTGATGTTCGAGTACATCCAAGCCAGATGGGAGGCGTCCATGGCAGCCGCCGCAAAGAAAGCGCGCACCGAAAAGGCCATCGGGACGTCTGCCAGCGCCGAGCAGAGCGGAGGTGGTGCATGATCTATCTCGTGAAAATGGCTGCCGTAGTGCTTATATTCATTTGCATCCTCGGAGTGGTGGACCAGAAGATGCTCCACCGGGATTCCATTGGTAAATCCGAGGCATGCCCAGGCGGTCAATATTTCCACGGCGCTCAGGCGCAGATTCTGGCATACGGGCTGCAAGACGCGAGGGGCATTACGACTGATCCGACCGGCCGATACATTTACATTGCAGAACGCAATAGGCCGATGCTGGTCTACGACACAAGGAATGAGTCGCTTGACGTAGACGCACGCATAGGAGAATCCGCGTGCCCGGATGGACTGTGTGGAGACATGGACGCAAGGGACGTTGCCGTCAGCCGGAACAAAATCTTCATCGCGGCGCATGGGAACGGCAAAGTGCTGTGGCGAGGGGACAGTTGTAACGCGAATGCCTATTCATCTGCCGAGATGGAAGCGCTGAACTCAGTACGTTCCCCGGCTGGAATCAGGATCGGCTCAGGAGCGATATACGTCACAGACGACTCTCCGGGTGACGATAACTGTAGAAACTGTGCAAAGAAAATCAGCGGCTCGCTCTATGTAATTCCAATCACCCAGAATGACAAAGGGCTGCAAGCGGCGCCCGCCCCGATGCTGAAATCCAAACAGCCAGGCTCACGATCTTCGCGTCCATCGCGCGGAGCAACCGAGAATTCTGGAGGCCAGCAGCCGGCGCCCAAGCCAGTGCGCGTTTCCGAAGGTCTCCGTCGCCCTTCTGGGGTCCTGCCCGACGAAATTCATGCGCTTGTTTATGTGGCCGACGTAGACGATGAGGATAACCTTGTGAGGTGGGTCATCTTTAAAAAGAAGGAGGACGGCTGGGTACCCTCGGGCTATCTGTCCTCTACTCCGACGAACGGCAGACCATTGCCGAAATTCCTAGGGCTGGCTTCCGCGCGCGGCACAATCTTTGCCGCGGGACCAATGGCTCTGTACGCCTTCAAACCCGACGGAACGAGCGTAGGCAAGATGGTGTTCGATGAGCCGGTTAGCGGAGTCACAGCTACAGGAGACGCAATCTACTTGATTGTGGGCAATATGTTGGGGCGTATTCAGATGCCACACCGAGATTGAAGAAGAACGCGTGCCTTTCGCGGTGTCAAAGTCGGGTCTTGTCGTCGCTGTTGCCATTTCCTGAGACAGGCGGAGGTCAGGCCGACTATGAAGGCAGCTCCGGTGTCATTGAGGATCCGGATTGTCGTCGTCGGTGGGGGCGGCGCGCGCTCATCATTTTCATTGTCGTTGGAGGGCGATGTCGAGAGCGTTGTCGCGGGCATCTGGATCTGGAAAGGCGAGGAAAGCCCAGCGGCAGAGCTATTGAGCATCTGACGCAACGATCTACTTTCCGATTCTGACCCTGTATGTATCTCTAAATTCCATGAGGGCGGTGAGTCCATATCGTACGGGCCCGTTGGTCCCATACTGTATGTGGTCGGGACATTGTCTGCGCTGTCTCCATTTCTTGGGGCAGGCGGGGGTGAGGCCGAGGAAGCGAGCAGGAGTTATCTCGTCGGAGCCGCCGGGATGGTCGGCAGAGGCGAAGAGGCGCCAGGGAGCGAGCCGCGCAAAAATAGTGTCGTATAGAAAGCTCACAGCCTGTGCTGTTGTTCGATAGCAATCTCGAGGGCCAGATCGCGCACATCGGGATCTGGAAGAACGAAGACAATCCAGCGGGCCAGCCATTGGCTGTACCAGCCGGACGGGAGGATGTGGTCACGGAGGGCATGCTTCGGCTTGCAGCGCTCGATGATAACCTCAGGCGAAACAGGATGAGCGGCGGGTTAACGTAGGGGAGCGCGCCATCGAAATGAGCTTGGATCATGAGGCGCCGGGCCTCCTCGACGATCTGTTCGCCATAGTCGCCTACCATGCCGTGCTGCTGGAGCCAGTTGCCAATCAGCCTGGCTCCGTGGCTGGCTTGGCGCTTCCGCTCGCGTTCGGTGTTGGCGCTCTTTTCCGCAGTCTTTTGTTGTAGCCGCGCCTTGGCGCGGCGAAGCACCTCGTTGGTGCTGATGTTGCCGCTGCGAATGCCGGCGAGATCGGCGGCGGAGGCGTGAAGCAGAAACAGCAGCCGCCGCAGCGAAGCCTCGCTATGGCCGACTTCACGAGCGACCTCTCGAGTGGACAGCCTGGACTTCTTGATCTGAGCGAGAGCGGTAGCGCGATCGGGATCGGAGAGCTGATCCCACTCTTTCCTGAGCTTGAGGATGGCCTGGTCTGGCGAAACGGAGCCCGAGTTCATACAGTGAAATCGTACGAGTGCGGCATGGTGGCCGGCGGGGTGCGCCATCACCCATTGCGCAGGGATGCAAGTTCTACTGCGCAACAGGGTGTTGCGCAGGGTCAGCGAGCGCGGGTGCGCAACGAAAACAATCGACGAAGGCACGTTGCGCAGGCTGCGGGAGAGAGGCGCGCAACGCATTGCTGAAGGCCTTAACGACCTGATCACTCGGCGAGAGGGTTTCTCACCACTACTTTATTGACCAAAGTGCACTCAGCGTTTCCTTTTGATCTTGACCCTATGCCTATCCCTGAGCTCTACGGTGGGCCAGCTCTATCGCTTCCACTGCTTTTCGAGTGCGATCTCAAGTGCCTGATCTCTGACTTCTGGATCGGGGAAGACGTACATGACCCACCAAACCAGCGACTGGGCATACCCCGCAACGCGCTCCACTTCGAGGTGCTGAGGTGCTGGTACTTCGTTGTCTTACGCCGCGCCCCAGAAGCACGGTGACGTTCCGGATGCGTCGTAATTGCTGGCAGCAGGATCGTAGGGACGCGAGGGTCGCCTATCCCATCCATCGGATTCCAACCACGTGCTCGAGGCGCCCATCATCGACGATGTCACCGGCGTGACGGGAGGAGATCGGCTCGAGGACAAGTCGAGTTCTCGGTGTAAACCATTCTCATGGCCGGGCCAGGAGAACCTGAGGGATTTGCGCACGCGAAAGTTAACGCGTGTCGCGGATTTGGATGCACTGATTCTCCGTCACGGTCGCTTTCATCGCACCACAATTCCATGGCACCCAGAACGATACCTTCCAAGTGCTGCCGGTGAACTCTGGAACCCCGTGCTTACCTCGCCGCCGGTGTCTGAAATTCCTCGTTCATCCACGTCTTAAGCGCAACCATATTCTGCGGCCGACCCAGAAAGTCCTTCACTAGCTCCGCCGCTGGCCTCGTGGCCCCTGGCTCCAGCACCTTGCGCCGGTAATGCATTGCCATGGGGCCCTCCAGCAGATTCTTGCGGTCAAATTTCGAGAAGAAATCGATCGCAATCACCTTATCCAGAACATAGGTGTAATAGTTAGAGGAATATCCTGTCAGTTGCGTGAATGCCGTGTAAAAGTGCTCCCCTTCGACCTGCTGATACGGATTGAACCGGGCATCATCCTCTTTCGTGAGCGCGTCGAAGTCCACCGTTGCCGGATCGTCGTCATGAAGTTGGAGTGAATACGATGCGAACTTCAACTGTCTCTGAAGCCAGTCGCCCCGGCCATACGCGCTGGCAGCATTCATGTTTTCGATCAGGCTGGACGGAATGGTCTGCCCGGTCTTGTAATCCTTGCCGAACGACTGCAAAATGGCCGGGTCATGAAACATCTCTTCCAGCATCTGAGAAGGAGATTCCACAAAGTCGCTTTCCACGTTGAATCCACCGGCTAGTGACCACTCGCCCTGCGAGCCGATGATGTTATGCATCAGGTGGCCGAACTCATGAAAGAATCTCACGACATCGTTGTATTCCATCAGCCCCGGATCGCCAGCAACACCCCCTGGGAAGTTGCACACCAGCATGCTCTCCGGTAACTGGCGACCGCGAATCCCCGGAAGAACCGGAGCGCTCGAGAACCACTTTTCCTTGCCCTCGCGCGGATGCATGTCAAGATAGATCCTGCCCAGAGGCTTGGCCTTGCTGTCCTGTGCCTGGTCGTACAGATCGAAGACGTGCACCGACCGGTCCCAAACTATTGCGTTCTTTACTTCCTCGAAACGCACCTGAAAGAAGCGCGATGCAGTGTTCAGGATTCCCGCCTCTACTTGCGCATACGGGAAATACAGTCGCACGCTTTGCGCGTCGAAAGCGAACTTCGATCGTCTATACTGTTCGGTCCAGTAGGAGATGTCGGCATCGGTGATGGCGACCACTCCCGGGTCCTGCTGCTTTGCAAATGCCAGCAGGCGGTTGAATTCCCGCTGCGCCACGGGCTTGGAGACCACATTCCACATCGCCGATCAGCTTCACGGCGTCGGCGACTGAGCCAATCATCTGGTCAGCCATGGCAAGGTCGGCCCAATGCCGGTAGCCCAAAATGACCGCGAGATCTTGGCGGGCCGCCAGCAGATCTTTCAGCACTTGGACATTCGCGGGATAGGCCCGATTGTTGTACGCAAGATACATGCGCCGCCGCAGCCCCGCGCTCTTAGCGAAGCTCATCACCGGTTCTAGATCCGGCTCGTTCGTAGTCAAAATGACCATCCCATTCGGCCCGGGCTTATGCCGGGCGACATAGTCTGCCGGGAGCCCCTCAAGCTCTTCCGGCTTTGCTGAGATCTTAAGAATTCCATCTGCGACGTTGCGACCGAACACCAGCGACAGCTTAGTGATCTGATTGATCAATGCACCAATCTTTGCTCGCGTCGCGTTATCCTTATCCACGCCTCCAAGCCGATATTCCAGCAGGATGTGCGCAAGATAGTAACGGGTGGCTCCATCGGCTGGCTCCGGAATCGCCACCAACGCCCTGTAGACCTCCTGATTGAGATTCAGGTCAGTCATTGCTGACAGGACCATCGCTTCCATCGCTTGTGCCTTATCCCGCATCGCCGCCTGATCGGCCAGCGAATACAGTAGGTTGTTGTTGCAGGCTGCGACAAAGAGTTCGTTCCCGGCGTCATCGAACGGGCGCAGCGTGTTCTCCACGGTGCGCGACCGTTTCACCGCCAGCAACTTATTCACATTCGCTTTTGCCCTATCCAACCGCTCATGCGTCCACGCCTCCAGCGCGACAGGATCTTTGGCCGTGATCCATGCGTGGAGCGGGTCAGACTTAGGCTGTTGCGAGAGCAGGAAACTGCAGCTGCAGAACGTAGCGAGCAAGGCAGGAACTCTGAAGACTTGCATGCACAGAGTATCCCACCTTCCTGCAGATCAGAGAAGTGCTTTTCGGTCCCTGCCACCGTTTGCAAAACTCTACGGATCGCGGCACTTGACCGTACGGCGGCGAGGACAGACAGGTAGTGCAAAGAATAGCGCTCTTGCGATCGAAAGATTGAGTTGAAGGATTTCCTGATCAGCAGAAGTGGAGCCCGAGTTCATGCCTGGATGGTACGGGTCGGGTATGCCGGCAGGCGGTGTGCACCGTCACCGGAGTGGACCGGGCCCAGAGGAAAATCGTTGCGCATCCGTGGGCGTCACGGTGCGCAACAGGGCCGTTGCGCGGTCTGCAGAGTCGAGGTGCGCAACGAAAAGCAGAAGAAAAGGAGCCGCTGCGCAGACTGCAGGGTCGAGATGCGCAGTGGGGAGCGGCGAAAACGAGCCGTTGCGCACCTCAACCGGCCGACAATGCGCAACGAAATGGGCGTGATTCTGCACCAAAAGAGGTGCAATACTCCATAAGCGCCAAGACTCCGTAGGGGGAATCGTTTCCCCCTACGATTTCGATACAGAATGGCGGACCTCGATGTGAAGGGGCAGGCTGAGCGGCTTGGAATGACGCAGCCGATCCGCGCTTGAGGCGCGGGCGGCGGGGCGAGAGAAGGAAAACAACAGAACAGAGATGAACCTCGATGCCGGATCACCAAGCTAAAAGGCCAGAACCATGTCATCGTGGGGATGGGGCGTCAGCGATCAGAGGGCAGATCCTGAACCGTAGACCAGGTCAGGTTCAACCTCAGCTACCGGATAGGAGAGCAATGCAGTGCCGGATCATGCCCCCTGCCGGATCCTCTCTTAGCGTTTTGCATCTGTTTGGCTATCTTCTCCCACACACCCGTGGTGCGTTGCAGGTTCTTTCGTGGCATTTTTGTTCCTCAGGTTGATTACGGAACAAAGTATCCCCATAAGTATCACCAAAGCTGTGGCGGGGATCACTGCAGGAAGGGAGGACGCTGTAAGTTATTCATTCTATGGTGCCGGGAGGGGGGGTCGAACCCCCATGACCGCAAGGGTCGGCGGATTTTGAGTCCGCTGCGTCTGCCAGTTCCGCCATCCCGGCCAAAAGGTGGGCAGATCAAAGTATCGCATAGGGCTAGTTTCTGCCGCCACTTGCGGCGGGACCTCGGGCCGGCGGAGGGCGGTGGCGTTTGCCGCGGCTGCAGCCGCGGCGGCAAGCGGCTGCATCCATGCGACAATGGAGTTAATCGCGATGACCACCGCCTCTTCGTCACCCTTGCCCGAGCCGGTAGCGGTAACCCCGGAACTGCTGGCACAGCATAGCATTACTCCCGATGAGTATGACCGCATCCTGAAGGCGCTTGGGCGCGTGCCGTCACTCACCGAGTTGGGCATCTACAGCGTGATGTGGAGTGAGCACTGCTCCTACAAATCGAGCCGGGTGCACCTCAAGCGGCTCCCAACCAAGAGCGACCGCGTGGTGCAAGGGCCTGGCGAGAACGCGGGCATCATCGACGTGGGTGACGGCTGGGCCTGTGCCTTCAAAATCGAGAGCCACAATCATCCCAGTTATATAGAGCCCTACCAAGGGGCGGCGACTGGCGTCGGCGGCATCCTGCGCGACATTTTCACTATGGGCGCGCGGCCGCTGGCCGTGATGGATTCCCTGCGGTTCGGCCCCATTATGCCGGAGCCGGGAACGGAATCGGAACTGATCCACAAAAACCATTCGATTGTGGAGGGCGTGGTCAGCGGCATCGCCGGATACGGGAACTGTTTTGGGGTTCCGAATCTCGGAGGCGAAACGAAGTTCGAGGCCTGCTATAGCGGAAACCCGCTGGTAAACGCATTCGCGCTGGGCCTGGTGCGCAAGGACGAGATCTTTTACGGCAAGGCGACGGGCACGGGGAATCCCGTCATATATGTGGGCGCCAAGACCGGTCGAGACGGCATTCATGGCGCCACCATGGCCAGCGAGGAATTCAGGGAAGGCTCGGAGCAGAAGCGGCCCAACGTGCAGGTGGGCGACCCGTTTATGGAGAAACTCCTGCTCGAGGCGTGCCTCGAAGCCATGAAGACCGGCGCCATCGTAGGTATCCAGGACATGGGCGCCGCGGGCCTCACCTGCTCGACATGTGAGATGGGGTCTCGCGGCGGGGTTGGCCTCGATGTGGAGCTTGACCTGGTGCCGCAGCGCGAGACGGGAATGACAGCCTACGAGATCATGCTCTCAGAAAGCCAGGAGCGCATGCTCCTCGTCGCGGAAAAGGGCAGGGAAAACGAGGTGTTGCGCGTTTTCGCGAAGTGGGGGCTTGATGCCGTCATCGTGGGCACCGTGATTCCCGAGTCGCGGCTGCGCATTCGGCACCATGACGTTTTGGTGGCCGATATTCCCAACCAGTCCCTCACGGATGATGCGCCACTTTACCGCCGCCCCGTCGGTTCATGGAATGCGCCGGTGACGCAAGAACCTCCCGATAATGTTCATGCGGAGGTCGAGCAGGATCGCAACTACACGGCCGACCTGAAGAAGCTACTTTCCTGCGCAAGTGGCTGCTCGAAGTATTGGGTGCACCAGCAGTACGACACCATGGTGCAGACCAACACAGTGATTGGACCGGGCGGCGAAGCTGGCGTGATGCGCATTAAGGGGACAGGCACTCCCGGCCACGAGCGCGGGTTGGCGATGGCGCTGGATGGCAATGGCCGTTGGTGCTATCTCGACCCCAGGCTGGGAGCGATGCACGCAGTGGCGGAATGCGCGCGAAAGGTGGCGATGGCCGGTGCGACTCCGGTGGCGGCCACCAATTGCCTGAACTTCGGCAACCCTGAAAAGCCGGAGATCATGGCGCAGCTTTCCGCAGCGATTGATGGTATTGCCGAGGCGTGCACAACTCTTGCCACGCCGATTACAGGCGGGAACGTCTCCCTCTACAATGAAACGCGCGGCGAAGGTATTTATCCCACGCCTGTGCTGGGCATCGTGGGCATTCTCGATGATGTGACCAAAGCCATCCCCGCGCATTTTCGGTGCGGGGGAGAAGACATCGTGTTGTTGTGGCCGGTGCCGCGCGGAGAAGAGCCGAATCCCGATCTGAAGGTGCCGCGCTACCCTGAGCCGACTGATTCGGAATCGCGCACTGCTCCCGGCGTGATGGGCGATGAACCCGTAATTATCTCGGAGGATGCTCCGCTGACCGGCGAGATTGCCGGGGCGGAGATGGCTGCATTCGGTTCCAGTGAGTATGCAAAGGTGGTGCTCGGCGGATTGTGGGGCACGCCGCCGCCGATCGACCTTGAAGCTGAAGGCGACCTGCACACCCTGCTCGGCATCCTCGCCGATCGGCAACTTGTCAGCTCGGCGCGCGATCTCTCCGACGGCGGCATCGCGGTCGCCCTGGCCCAGGCGGCATTCCGCCACGGCGTCGGCGCAAAAGTGGAGCAGGAACAGTCGCTGATGATTCACCCGCTCTTTGGACTTTTTGCCGAGCCGGCATCCACAGTGCTGTTGACGTGCGATCCCAGCCAGCTTTCAGCCATCGAAGAACTGGCCGATGAGTACAGCTTTTTCGCGGCGCGCATTGGCACCACGGGCGGCGACCGATTGGAGATCGCCGTCTACGGCGACACCTTCATCTCCGCAAGCGTACCGGACCTTCGTGAGGGGTGGGCCCGCGCGTTGGAATCCGCGCTCCGCGAAGAGGTGACCGCATGACCCGGGTCCTCTACCAGGGAGTCGCGGGCGAGTTTGATACTTCGGAAGATCTGAAACATGTTCCGGCCGCCGCGCTGCGTTCTTCGCACCGCAGGCACGACGATCCGAAGCTCCACGAGGAATGCGGCGTTGTGGCTATTCACTGCCATCCGGACGCCGCTCGCCAGGTCTATCTGGGGCTGTACGCTCTGCAGCATCGCGGTCAGGAGTCGGCGGGCATCGCCACGGCGGACGGGCAGCGGCTTGCCAACATCAAGGGCATGGGCCTGGTTTCGGAAATCTTTACCGACGATGTGCTCGCCAAGCTTCCCGGCGACATGGCCATCGGCCACACGCGCTATTCCACCACCGGCGACTCGGCGCTGCTCAACGCGCAGCCGATTCGGGTGGAATCCACAAAGGGCTTGATCGCCATCGCGCACAACGGGAACCTCGTGAACCTGGGCAATGTCCGTTCCAGGCTCGAACGCGCCGGCGCATACTTTCAGACCACATCGGACTCCGAGATCATCGTGCAGCTCATCGCGCACTCGCACGCGGGCACGCTGGTGGATGCCATTGCCGAATCGCTCTCCCAGGTGGACGGCGCGTTTTCCATCGTGATGATGACGCGCGACCGCATCTTCGCCGCCCGTGATCCGCGCGGCTTTCGTCCGCTGTCGATGGGCCGAATTCATAACCCGCACGGGCGCGATACCGTGGTGTTCGCCAGCGAAACCTGCGCCTTCGACCTGCTGCGCGCCGAGTATGAGCGCGACGTGCTGCCTGGCGAACTCGTGATGGTCACCGAGGACGGCGTGACCAGCCGCCAGTATTCGACCGGCGTCGAGCAGGCGAGCTGCATCTTCGAGCACGTCTACTTTGCGCGCCCTGACAGCCGCATTTATGGCCGCTGGGTGCAGGAGAGCCGTGATCAAATGGGCAGGGAACTCGCGCTCGAGTCCCATGTGCCCTCCGACGTGATTGTGCCCGTGCCGGACTCGGGGGTCACCGCCGCTCTCGGTTACGCCGAACAATGTGGAGTACCCTTCCGCTTCGGCCTGATCCGCAATCACTACGTCGGCCGCACGTTCATTGAGCCGGAACAGCGCGTGCGCGACTTCGGCGTGAAGCTCAAGCTGAACCCGGTGCGCAACTTGCTTGAGGGCAAGCGGGTTGTCCTCATCGACGATTCCATCATCCGCGGCACAACATCTCGAAAAATCGTGAGAATGGTACGCGGTGCTGGCGCAAGGGAAGTACACTTGCGCATCAGTTGCCCGCCCACAATCTCGCCCTGCTTCTACGGGGTCGACACGCCCTCCAAGCGTGACCTGATCGGCGCCAACAAGACCATCGACGAGATTCGCCAGTTCATTGAAGCCGATTCGCTGGCGTATCTCTCCCTCGACGGGCTTTACAAGGCGTGCGGAAGCAACACCGGTTTTTGCGTTGCCTGCTACACCGGCAACTATCCCACCCAATGGGTCGACGTCGAAGACATTTTGCCGGCCACCGCCAACGTCTAGCTTGTCGCTTCACAAATTCTGTTTATGGTAGGATTCGCTTCAACTCCTGATCGCCGCGGCATGAAACGCTGACGATGGCAACTGTTCTCACTCGAAACGATGCAGATAAAACGGCCCCGGTCGACATTCTGTTCGGCGCCGTGGTTTTCCTTGCTGCCTTCCTGCTGTTTCTCGTCGAGCCCATCGCGGCCAAGCAGTTGCTCCCCATGCTGGGCGGCTCCTCGTCTGTCTGGATCACCTGCCTCGTCTTCTTCCAGACCGCTCTGCTCGCAGGCTACCTCTATGCGCACTGGCTGGCACAGAGGAAGGGCTCGCTCACGCTTCTGATCGCTATCATCGCCGCGCTTGTCAGCGCCTTGGCATGGCCCATGATCAACTCCGATCGGCTCGAGGGCGCCGCGCACCCCATCCTGACCGTTTTCGGCGTCCTCGGCATCTACATCGGAGCCCCCTTCATCGTGCTCTCCGCCACCAGCCCTTTGCTGCAGGTGTGGTGGGCGCGCTCCCGGTCCGGTCCAATACCCTATCACCTCTACGCGCTCTCGAATCTCGCCTCGTTCCTCGCGCTCGCACTCTATCCCGCTCTCGTAGAACCAAATTTGAAACTGCACACTCAGCGCCTCATGTGGTCCGCGGGATTTTTCGTGTGCGCCGGTCTGCTTGCGTTGCTCGCACTCCGAATGCGCAACATCCCACTCCCCTCACCGGCCGCCCAAATCGATCCCGGCGTCCCGGCCGCAGCCTTCGCCGACAAGCTTCTCTGGCTGCTGCTCCCCATGGGCGCAAGCATGCAGCTCAGCGCCATCACCGCCTATCTCACAGCCAATGTCGCCGCGATTCCCCTGCTGTGGGTACTTCCTCTCGGCGTTTACCTGCTCACCCTGATACTGGCGTTTCAATTCCGCATGTCACTCCCCTGGGGAATCATCGCCCGCTTCATGGTCGTAATGCTCGGCGCGCTCGCCTACTCACTCACCAAGACCGACGCCGGCTGGCCGCTCTGGCTCTCGATCCTCTTCTTCCTCGTCGAGCTCTTCTTCGCCTCCATTTTCTGTCACTCTGAAGCGTTCCGCCTCCGCCCGGCGCAGCCCTCCCAGACCACGCTCTTCTATCTGCTCTTTGCCGCCGGCGGCGCACTGGGTTCCTTCTTCATCGGCATCGCATCGCCGCTTATCTCCACTTACAATCTCGATTTGCCCATCACCTTCCTCGTTACCGCTTTGCTCGCGCTTGCCGTCAACTGGCGGGGAGCCTGGAACCAGCGCCTCCTTTGGATCGTCGCCAGCACTGCGATGTTCGCGCTTGTCTTCATGGTCCGCCATTCCTACAAGCACGACACCATCGTCGCCACGCGCAACTTCTACGCCAGCCTTCGCGTCACGCAGGATCTCTTCAGCTACCCCGGCGAAACCGTGCGCACGCTCATGAACGGCAGCATCCAGCATGGTACCCAGATCTTCGGCACGGACGACCTCCGCCGCACTCCAACCACCTACTACGCCCTGAACTCTGGCATCGGCTATGCCATGCGATACTGCTGCCTCAATCCGGACGGGACCCCCCGCCCACGGAACATCGGCGTCATCGGCCTTGGCGCCGGAACCCTCGCAGCATACGGCCGCCCGGGCGACCACATTCGCTTTTATGAAATCAACCCCGCTGTTCCACCCATCGCGCGGGGCGTCTTTACCTACATCCGCGAGTCTGCCGCCCACATTGACATCGTCGAGGGCGACGCCCGCAACTCGCTCGCCTCCGAGCCACCCCAGCATTTTGACGTACTCGTCATCGATGCCTTCTCCGGAGATGCCATCCCCATCCATTTGCTCACCGCCCAGGCCGTTGGCCTCTATCGCAAGCACCTCACCCCGAGCGGCATAATCGCCTTCCATATCTCCAACCGTCACGTCGATCTCGCTCCGCCCATCGTTCTTCTCGCGCAGTCGGCCGGCATGCAGGCGCGCCGCTTCTCAGTCGACGATCCTAGTGGCGCCGGCGAATACTCCTCCACCTGGATGCTCCTCACAGCCGATCCTAGCTTCTTCGATGTGCCTCAAGTCACTCCACACGCCCACATCCTCGCGGCCCCGCCCAATCTTCACCTCTGGACCGACGATTATTCGGCCCTGCTGCCCGTTCTCCGCTGGTAGAGCCTCAAGCCGGCAAAGAGAAAGTCGCCACGCTTCAGAGGAACGTTGCCCCGAATTTCTGGTCCTCCCTTGTTCCCTCTGTCCGTTGTTCCTTGTTCCCTTCGTTCCCGCCATCTCAGTGCTCCCGGTCACAAGACGTTCCCGCTCCCGGTGTGATAGCCTTCGGTCCTCAACTGATAGACGCCGGGCGGAGGCTGTCCCCGTGGAACCGCCAGGCGCCTGCCCAAGACTCTCCGCATGGACGAGGAAGACGGCAGACCGGGACCTGTGGCCGCGACAATCGGCCATTTGGACGCCCTGACGGACGCCCTTCCGCCACCTCTGCGCCTGGTTAGTCCAACTTGGGATTCCAGAAAATCTGATTCGAGAGGTAGGGCAAAGCGCGCCCGCCAGGAGGCACGCTGGGGCTTTTGCCCCGGCTGCTGCAAAGCCCCGGATTGCCGTACGGCTGACAACGCCCCGGTTGCCCATTCCGGTTTTTATAGCCTGTCCCTCATATCGCTTCCGCCGCACCCCTCGCAAATTCCTTCCTCTTATCGCGAACTCAAGCAATTCAACATCAGCTCTGCATTCTGAAGGAGAAGACCGTCATGAAGACCTACCAGGGAAGTGAGATCCGCAACGTAGCTGTAATAGGGCATGCGCACAGCGGCAAGACCACCCTTATCGCCGCTCTGCTGCATGCCGCCAAAATGACGCCCACGCAGGGCCGCGTGCAGGATGGCTCGGCCGTCACCGCATACGACGAGGAAGAAGTAGCCCGCGCCACCACCATGCAGAATGCCGTCGCCTTCGCCGAGTGGCAGGGCGTCAAAATCAATTTCGTCGACAGTCCGGGATTCCACATGTTCTGCCACGAAGCCCGCGCGGCGCTGCTCCCGGTGGAGGCAGCCGCGATCGTCGTCAACGCGCAAAACGGCGTCGAGCCCGTCACCGAGCGCGTGTGGAAGTATGCCGAAGAAGCCAACGTGCCGCGCATCGTGGTCGTGAATCAGATGG
>Ga0134128_10002250_pt1 | contig 24039 bp, 20 predicted proteins | sample KB31754_FD_96462 | JGI IMG/M metagenome (GOLD analysis project Ga0134128, IMG submission 96462) | Terrestrial soil microbial communities with excess Nitrogen fertilizer from Kellogg Biological Station, Michigan, USA - KB3-175-4 | ecosystem: Environmental > Terrestrial > Soil > Unclassified ... | reverse complement strand
TCGAGCTGAGTGCAGGCCACCGCCGCCACGAGGTCGGTGTGCCCGGTGAGGGGGTCGCCGAGCGAGGTGCCAGTGATCAGGTCCCAGATCCGCACTGTGTGGTCACGGCCGCTGGTGACGGCGGTGGGGCGACCGTCGAGCTGGGTGCAGGCCACCGCGGTCACGGTGCCGGTGTGTCCGGTGAGGGGGTCGCCGAGAGCGGTGCGGCAGGTGAGGTTCCAGATCCGCACCGTCTGGTCCCAGCTTCCGCTGACGGCGATGGGGCCGCCGCGGAGCTGGGTGCAGGCCACTGCGGTGACCGGGCCGGTGTGGCCAGTAAGCAGGCCCGCGGGAGTCCCCGCGGTGAGATCCCAGATCCGCACTGTGTGGTCCCGGCCGCCCGTCACGGCGATCGGGCGACCGTCTAGACGGGTGCAGGACACCGCCTCGACGACACCGGTATGGCCAGTGACTCGCTCACCAAGGGGATTGCCGGCGGCCAGGTCCCAGATCTGCAGCGGGTGTGCTCGACCGCTGGTGATCGCAATCGGGCGACCGTCCAGATGGGTGCAGGCCACCGCCTCGATGAACCCGGTGTGGCCGGTCAACGGCTCGCCGAGGGCGGTGCTGGTAGCCAAGTCCCAGACCCGCACGGTGTGGTCCCGGCTACTGGTGACGGCGATCGGATGGCCGTACAGATGGGTGCAGGCCACCGTTGTTACCGGCCCGGCATGACAGGGAAGCAGGTTGATGGCGGCGCCGGTGGTGAGGTCCCAGACTTGCACTGTGAGATCTTCGCCGCTGGTGATGGCGATCGGACGGCCGTCCAGCTGCATGCAGGCCACCGCGGTTACCGGACCGGTGTGGACAGGCAGCAAGTTGACCAGCGCGCTGGCGGCGAGGTCCCACACCTGCACCATGTGGTCCCGGCTGCCGGTGACGGCGATCGGGCGGCCGTTGAGGTTGGTGCAGGCTACGGCGGTCACCGAGTCGGTGTGGCCGGTGAGGGGGTTGCCGATCGGGGTGCCGGTGGTGAGGTCCCAGATCCGCACTGTGCGGTCCTGACCGCTGGTGACGGCGATCGGGCGGCCGTTGAGGTTGGTGCAGGCTACGGCGGTCACCGACCCGGTGTGGCCCATGAGCGGCTCGCCTATCGAGGCACTGGTGACCAGGTCCCAAACCCACATCGAGCCATCGACACCGCCGGTGACAGCCACTGCGCGGCCGTCGAGGTGCACACAGGCCACTGAGGTCATCGGCCCCGCCGACGCGCGGGTGGCGGGAGACATGTTTCTCACGCGGCTACCGGTCGCCCACCGTGGCTGCCATGGTGACTGGCCCGGATGCCGCCGCGTTCCTTCCGACACTTGCCCAACAGCCTTTCCGCGCTCAACGCCTCCGGTGCGTGATTACCAGGAGGTTCCCGCCGGGACTGCTATCGCCACATCCCATCACCAACTGGAGCGATGCGCACAGCGGCTACACCGGGCCCGGGTGCCGTTCTGCTGCCGTTGTTTCGCTCAGCACATCCTGCGCCGCGGTGACCGGTACGTCCGGCGTTACCGTCCCGACCACCGGTCCGCTGGCGTTGAGTACATTTGCTACGTCTGCGGCGCGCAGCGCGAAGGGGGCGGCGGTTAGTGGGCGTCCGCCGGGAGCTCAGCCTCGCCCGGAGCGATGTTGTAGTCGATTCCGTCGGCTGGGATCTCGATGATGATGTACGTCGTACTCGTCGCCGCGATCGTGGCCGGACTGGCCACCACCCTGCTCGGCGCCGGTGTGCTCAGGCCTCGGCACACCTACCGGGAAACGGTCTCGCCGTGGTGTCGCTCGTTGTGCGTGCTGCAGCCCGACATCGCGTCCTGAGCCAGGCGGGCTGGACTTCCGGGTGCACACGTTGATCGGAATGCTGCTGTGTGGAAGCTGGCCGTCCACCCGGCTGGTGCACGCGTTCACCGCGCCGGTGGGATACCTGTTCCGGCCCTACATCGTCTACCGGTCACGGCAAGGCGGACCTGCCACCCCGCCCCGCACGCCGCGGCTGGGAAAGGATCTGATGAGCACCATGCAGAAAACCTCTCTGGATGCCCTGGCACGCGAGCAGATCGAGGCGGCTCGCGGCGCGTCGAGCGGACGCGCCGCCCGCACCGTCTACGGCGGTCACGAGCATGTCCTTCGCCAGACCGTGATCGGGCTACGCGCCGGGCATTCGCTGGCCGAGCACCAGAATCCCGGGGAAGCGACCCTGCACGTGCTCCGCGGGCGAGTACGGCTCATCAGCGGCGACACCACCTGGGACGGCCGCACCGGAGATCTTTTGATCATCCCGGACGCCTTGCACAGCCTCGAAGCCATCGACGACAGTGCGGTGCTGCTCACCGTGGCGAAAGCAACCTCGGCCTAGCTCAACGTGGGCCTGGGCGCCGCTCGACATGGAACGATCATCCAGGGCACTGCCTACCGGCCTTGGCTGCCAGCGAGGCATGGTGACCGCCCGTCGATGTCGACGACGGGAACTGCCGGCACGACCCGGCGAGGAAACAGCCGCCGAGCTGCCGTCGACTCCTCGACGCGATCTCCACTCCGTTCTGCCGCCCTTCCGGTGAGCGGTGGGTGCGTGGTTACTGCCCGGGCGGGACCACGGGCAGCGACGTCATGTCGGCCAGCGGGTAGATCTCGAAGTGTGAGAAGTTGTAGACGGGTGCCTGCGCCAGCAGCATTTCCAGCTCGTCGTTCGATTCCACGTCGAAGATCCACGCGCCACCGTGATAGCCGACGATGTGGTAACGACCGATGACCTTGCCGCTGTCCTCCAGCGGCTTGGCGTACTCGGGCATACGCAGCACTGTCTTCATCATCTCCGCTGAGAGTCTGGAGATTTCCATCTTCCAGACGACGAGAAACTTCATCGCGACCTCCTTACCTTTGCCTCACCTTGGCGCCATCGCCCAGGCCACGTTAGGCCGCGGTAATTCCGCGCCCATAACCGGGCTGTGGGCTATGCCTGACCCTGTGGTCGCTGAGTCCGACACCACGGCGGTTGACCGTCAACTCGGCAATCTTTCTGTCGAACTCGGCGACAGCGGGGATGAAGATCCGCGGTGGCCCCTCCGTTGCTGTCGGCGGAAGGGTTGCTAGCGGCAATGGCTGACTATGCACGCCCAGAAGGTCAGCGCCGTGCTCGGACACAGCCCGACGAGGATCGAAGCGGTGGACGCACTTGAGGCTAGACTGCGTAGCCGGCTGGAACGTACCGCCGAACACCGCGAAGCTCGCCCGGGCCGCCGCGGCGACCGTCCCTCGACCTCGTCGCCGCGGCTCCATGCCTCACGGTTCTGATCCGTCCATCCGGTGGCTATTCCCCGGAACCGGTCACGGCCGCCGTCAGTGGGGATCGGAGTGACGGAGCGGTTCTCGCCGCTGCTCTGGACCTCGCCGCACGGTGCCATGCGGAGCTGCGCTTACTCCACGCCCGCCCGCTGCCGCTGTGCCACTCGGATACCCCGGAATAACGCTGGGCCGCTCATGCTGTGCTCGAGTCTGCCCGACGTCAGATCCTCCGGCTCGCCCCGGACTGCATCCCCCGTACCGAACTGCTCCGCGTCCACGCCCACGAAGCGATTGGTCACCACCGCGGCGGGCTGCTCGTTGTAGGCGCCAAACGCTCCCGTCATCCCGGCCTCGGGCTGGTCACCCGCACCGCGCTGTATCACGCGAACTCGCCCGTGGCGGTCGTCCACGCCGCAACCAGCGATCCGCTCAGCGCCGCAAAGAAAAGTGCAATCGACAAGCCTATGGTCAATGCTGCGCCACCGTCAGCCAAAGAAAATTCCGGCTTCCGCGTGCCGATGCTGCGGCACTGTTTTAACAGCTGCGGTGGCGTCAGCCAGTTTGACCCGGACAATCTCGGTGCCACGCAACGTCACCATGACACCACTATCGCCGTCGTGCACGGCATCAACGGCGTGCACGCCGAACCGGGTAGCTAAAACTCGGTCATAGGCGGTGGGTGTACCGCCGCGTTGGACGTGCCCGAGCACCACCGCTCGGGCCTCGGCACGGGTGCGGCGGGCGATCTCGTCGGCCAGCCAGATGCCTACTCCGCCCAGCCTCCGGTGGCCGAACGCATCTATCTCGGCAGTCGCGAGTACCTCAGCACCGCCCTCCGGTACCGCGCCCTCGGCTACCACGACGATGGCGGCGGACTGCCGATCCAAGCACCGGATGACCCACTGACATACCGCCGCCACGGAAAACGGTCGTTCCGGCATCAAGATCACGTTCGCCCCGCCGGCCATCCCGGAGTGCAGCGCGATCCAACCCGCATTGCGCCCCATCACCTCGACAACCGCGACCCGGTGGTGTGACTCAGCGGTGGTATGCAGCCGGTCGATCGCTTCAGTCGCGATGTGCACCGCGGTGTCGAACCCGACCGTGTAATCAGTGACGCTCAGGTCGTTGTCGATGGTCTTGGGCACGCCCACCACAAAAAGTCCGTCCTCGTTCAACCGCCGGGCCACCCCTAGAGTGTCCTCGCCGCCGATCGCGATCAACGCGTCCACGCCATGCTCGACGAGCGTCTGCTTGACCTGCTCTGCGCCGCCGTCGCGGTAGGGGTTCGTGCGCGACGTGCGCAGGATGGTGCCGCCGAGCGGAAGGATGTGCTCCACGTCGGCCAGCCCGAGCGGCTGGATCAAGCCCTGCATCGGGCCCCGCCACCCCTCCCGGAATCCAACGATCTCATGGCCGTAGATTTCGATCCCCTTGCGGACCACCGCCCGGATCACCGCATTAAGTCCGGGGCAATCCCCGCCCCCGGTAAGCACACCGATACGCATCTCACTTCACCTGCCAGACCTTGAGTTCTCCGCTGGCGTGCCGAAGACGGTTCCAGGCTGCCCCAGACGTCCCGTGGCGCACCAGGCCGAGAACGGGTTCGAGCCGCCCGCAAGTCCTGTCCCTGCACTGGCGCTGCGAGATCCGTCGCCGCTGCTACCCGTGTTCATCTCGGCGGGATCATATGCAAAGGCGGCAGCTTCAGCCGGTGATGCGGTACGACTGCAGGAGCTGCCGGGTGTCGAGCACTTCGAATTGATTGACCCGCTTTCACATGCATGGGGCTGGGTGATCGAGTCCCTTGTCAGTGTGCTGTTGACCGAAAATCGAATGCCGTAGTTTCAGAGCATGGAGCTCAGGACCAAACGACTGATCTTGCGGCGTCCGACGCGGGCCGATATCGATGTAATCCTCAATATCCACAGCGATCCGCCAGCCTGCGCACAACCCCTCTGATGCACTCGCCAACCAGACCGAAGCGGAGAACTTTTTTCGCCGGTGGATCGAGCAATGGGAGCGGCACGGTGCCGGATATTGGGTGATCCGGAGGATCGATTTTGTAGCATGCCTCGGCTTCCGCGGTTCGCGCAAGTCCCGAAGGATCCCTGGTCAGAGTCGACCGGCTAGTCGGCGGCGACCGGGAACAGGTAGCGGTCTGCGACCAGCGTGAGCACTCGTCGGGCCGACCGCGGCGACTCTACGACGGCGCGCGGCACGCTGCCGCCGACCCGCTGGTAGGCACGACCCGCCAACTCTTCGAGAAAATCTGATATCGGACCCTCGGCGGTGTCCAGCCGCAAGCCGGTGGCGTGTTGCAGCCGGGCGATCTCGACCAGGCCGAGCGAGCGCTCGGCGTACTCGGGAAACACGCCGGCCAGAAACAGGGCGCCGTCGCCAATGCGCCGCCAGAGTCCCGGTTGCTCATCGGGCGGCAAGGTCTCGCGCAGGGCGGCCAGGTGCGGCAGGTCCAGCTCGTCCCACCGCTGTCGCCGCCACCCATCCCGGCAGCGCCGCCACACGACTCCCGAGGCCAGTCGGGCATATGACGCCAGCAGCTCGGCCAGGAACAGCCGATGCTGCGGTTCGGCGGCGAAGGCCGCGAGGACTGGCCCATCGAAGACCGGCAACCGGGAGCGGGGGCCGGTGCGGTCGGGGACATAGGAACTACCCACCAGCGCGTTGCCCATCCGGTGCACCGCCGCGGCGAACATCAGGAAGGGCGAGAGGTAGCTGAACAGTCCCGGCTCGTCGCGGCGCACCGCGAGAACGGCATCGGTCACGGATGGGCGGTCCAGTAGGTCCAGTACCAGCACGGGTCGCCGCCGCAGCACCGGTACCTGCTCGGCCCGCCCTCCGGCCAGAACCAGCAGGTCGTGGTCGCTCAGGTGCTCGCCGTACCGTCGGGCGACTGCCTCACGTTCGTCCACGCCACCATCTTGCGCGCCTGTTGTCGCCAATGCCGCAACGTGTGCTGCAGGCTGGCATGCCGGCTGGCCTGCTCGGCCAGTTCTTCGTGTAGGCGCCAGAGGTCGACGAAGACCTTGATTTTTGATCGTAGTATCCACGGGTCGAACGATTTGGTGAGGTAATCGACGGCTCCGGCTTGGTAGCCGCGGAAAGCTAGATGAGCGTCGTAGTCCACTGCGGTGAGAAACAGGATGGGAATGCGTCGGGTGCGTTCTCGGCTCTTGATCCGCTCGGCAGTTACTCCCGGGCCAGGCCCTGGGACTGGTTGAGCAGCTCCTCAGTGCGCCGGTTGGCCTGGATCGTCTTGATGGCGACTCCGATCGTCGCGACCAGCCGTTCGAGGAACGTCAGATGCCGCGGGGAGAACGAATGAATCGAGCCGAGCTCGATCACGCCGAGCGATTCACCCTCGAACAGTACCGGCAGCACCACCACGGCGCTGGGCTAAGTCGTGGTAAAGCCGAACCGGATAGGCAGGTATCCCTGCGGGATGCTGTCGACGAGCAGGACACCGCGCGCACTGGGCCACACCGACAAGATCCACGCGCTGCTGCGTATCCCGCCCGTACTCGCCCAGGGCTCGACGCCGTTGCCGTGGTGACCGAACTGACGCGGCGGCTGCGCGAGGTTCTCGACCTCGACGAGGCCCTCGTCGACATCGACTACGGCGACGGCAGCGGGAACCGCGAGATCGCCCACGATGGGCATCACCCGACGGCGACCAGTCACCGGCTCCCTCGCTGGACATCACGTTGCCCCTTTCCGCGCCTCTGCGCGGCCGGCTTCGCCTCCGCGGACCTGATAGGAGGCGAGCACGGCCTCGAGTTGGCTGCGCTGACCCACGCCAACGAGGAGCTCATCCCCGAGCTGCGATCCGCCCTGACCCTGTCCGCAGGCGGCGACCCCATCCGCAGCTTGCGCACCCAGCTGCGCAAGCTGGCAGCCCAGTCGCTGCTACCGACCTGGATCAACTGGCCCACCGACGCCATCGCGCTGTCGCTGCACGCGGCCGGGCGCGCCATCGGAGTACTCACCATCGGTCGGCCCGTCGCTCGGTCACACTGGCCCGAGGACGTCGCGTTGATCAGTGACATTGCCCAGCGCGCGGCGCTGGCAATCGACCACGCCCAACGCGCCACCCAGCACATCGAGATCTCCCAAGCCCGCCAACGAGCCCTGTTCTCCCGGAAACTGCCCACCGCAGAGGGTGCCGAGTTCGCCGCCGAGTACCTACCAGCCAGCACCGGCAGCGACTTCTACGACGTACTCAGTCTGCGTAACGGCCTGTGGCTCGCCGCCATCGGCGATGTCTGCGGCAAGGGCGCCCAGGCGGCCGCCCGAGCTGCTCAACGACCTCATGATCGAAACGGGAGATCACTGGCAGTTCTGCACCCTGGCCGCGGCCCATATCTGCGAGGCCATCCCCGGCGAGCCCACCGGTTTAACGATGGACCTGGTGCTGGCCGGGTCAACGAGGGACGCCGCTGGGCCTGGTGAACCAGGTCAAGCTGCACACCACCCAACTGCATATCGCTCCCGGCGACGTGCTGCTCGCCTACACCGACGGCATCATCGAGCGTCGAGGCCCGCACGGGCCTTACGGCGCGCACCGACTGATGACCGCCGCGTCCGCGACCTACCCGCTGCCGGCAGCGCAACTCTCGCCACCGTGCGCGCCTCCGTCCAGAACTTCTCCACCCAAGAACCCAAAGACGACATCGCCCTGCTTGCCATCCGGGCCACCGAACCGAGATAACTGTTTCCTTCCAGCATATCTATGCTACGCCCGGGGGCTTTGCGTGTTGGCAACGGACCGGTAAGCGTCGAGCACTGCTGCGGATACTTCCGTCGTCGGTGTTCGTGGTGCATGCACCCGTTTGCGCGTATTTACATTCACCCAATTAGGTGTACCTCCGTGCCGTGGTATCAGACGCGGACCATCCAGGCTCTTCGTGCATAGCCAAGGTGATGCGCAATTCAGCACTGAGAGTCGAGGAAGCGATCGGGATGCAGCGATGAGTCTGCTGGTTGTCGGCATGTCCCACCGCAGCGCGCCCATTGCGGTACTCGAAGGAGTTGTCGGGTCCGTTGCTGCTACCGACAAAGTGCTCAGCGAACTGGTCAGCCGGGAGCATGTCGCCGAGGCGCTGCTCCTCATCACATGCAACCGCGTCGAGATTTACGCGTTAGTAGAGGCATTTCACAGCAGCTTGGCCGAGGTCACCGACGTACTGGCGCGGCAAGCTAGGATGGCTATTGATGAATTATCTGACTACCTGTACGTGCACTATGAAACGGCCGCAGTCGAGCACCTGTTCTCGATAGCCGCTGGCCTCGAATCGATGGTCGTTGGCGAATCCCAAATTCTTGGTCAACTTCGTACCGCGTACTCCGCCGCTCAGCAGGCTGGCACGGTTGGGCACGCTCTGCATGAGGTCGTGCAGCAGGCGTTGCACGTCGGCAAACGGGTACGCACCGAGACCGCAATAGACGCTGCCGGTGCTTCAGTGGTCTCTGAAGCGCTCGCTGATGCCGCCACCGTGCTGTGCGCCGGCGGGCGAGCCGGCTTGGAGGGTCGGCGCGCGCTGGTGATCGGCGCTGGTTCGATGGCCGGCCTGGTCGCCGCGCAGCTACGCCGAGCAGGTGTGTCAGAAATCGTGTTTGCCAATCGAACCGTGCCAGCTGCGCAGCGGCTGGTGGCGACGTGCGAGGCTGACGGCATTTCGTCCCGGGCGGTCGGTCTTGACAGTGTCGCTACCGCTCTGGCTACCGCCGATCTCGTGATGTGCTGCACCCGCGCGGCTGAGGCAGTGCTTGGCGCAGAAGAGATGACGAACGCCAGAGGTCAGCGTCGAGGTCCGCTCGTGATCTGTGATTTGGGGCTACCCCGCAACGTCGAGCCAACGGTGGGTGACCTCCCCGACGTGATCCTGCTGGATCTGACCACCCTGGGCCGGCGCTTGGAGCGGTGTGCGACCCGGTACAGCGTGATCAGCGCGGCTCACCGCCTCGTGAGGCACGAGGTACACGAATATTTGCTGGCGCAGCGTGCCGCCGACGTCACTGTGACAGTCGTCGCACTGCGCAGGCGCGCTACCGAGGTAGTGGACGCGGAGCTGCTACGGCTGGCAGGTCGACTGCCGAACCTGGACGCCGGCGTGCGCGATGAGCTGGCTCGCGCCCTACGGCGGGTCGCGGACAAGCTGGTGCACGTCCCTACGGTGCGCGTCAAGCAACTCGCGGAGAGGGACAATGGCCAGTCGTACGCCGATGCCCTGCGTGAGTTGTTCCAACTGAATCCCGATACCGCCACTGAGATCACGCGGTGTGCCGCGCTAACTCGGCCGGGATCGGTGCAATCTCATAGCTAACTAGGAATGGGTGTGCCCTTGGGCCGGCCGCCGAGTTTCCACGTCCGACTCCCACGACAAATCGTAGTTTTGCCACAGCGATTGCATGTTCATGCATTCATCGCCGGAGGAGGGCGACCTGACGTGGAGTTAGTGCCGATTATTGAAGTGGTCGGCTACGGTGGCCGCGGGGACGACTGTGTTGTACACGGCAGCGTCGGCGATGCTGCCGGCAAAGAAAGTGGCCGCGCTTTGGAGCGCCCCGATCCGCAATCCGGGTGCGGAGGTGAGGCGTTGCGTGCCGCCGTGCCCGGTGGCGACCGGCGCGCCGTCGATGTAGAGCGTTATGTCGCCGGTGGCCAGGGCGCGGGTGAACACCACGTGATGCCACGCGCCGTCGTTGAGCCCGGTGCCCGAGTGGATGGAGGTATCAGGGTTACCGGTGCCCGCCCATACCTGCCCGGAGGCGTCGAGGGAGGTACCGAAGTCATCGACTATGCCCGGAACTTCGGCATCCAGCAGACCGGCTGCTTGCCACCATTGCGTTACGCCAGTGCCCACCCCGCCGCCATGGGTGGCGAACCACAGCTCAAGGCTGAAGTCGTCCCGGATGTCGCGGGGCAGCATGACGTACTGGTTTATCCCGTCGAAGGTGACCGAGGTAGCCGATCCGGGGCCTGGGGCGCCAAGGTGGGGGTGGTTGTAGTAGCTGCCGTGATGGTCCCCCACCACGTCGTAGGCCACCGTTCCGCTGATTTCCGCCAGCGGCCAGTAAGCAACCAGTCCAGCGGTGCCCAATACGGCTTGGGCGTATGCACCGGGCGGGATCGCACTGGCAGGCGCCGCCACCAGGTGGACCCAGCGGGCTACGGAAGGTACTCGATCGTGATCGGTGAGGAAGAGCATGTACCAGCCGGGTGGCGCGACGTTGGGCTCGCCGGTGACCTGGACCTGCACGACCCCGCCACTCCGGGTGATAATCGGCAGATCCACCAGACGTTGGGTGGTATTGAACGAATGCGTCGTCACGCCGGGCCGAATGAGGCTGACCCACTGGATATCGCCGGCGTTGGGAGTGGCGATGCTGATGGTTTGCCCGTAACGCCACTCGGTGGTCACGGTGTTGATCGCCGGGCGCGTACCCCGGAAGAGATACGGTGGGGAATAGACCTCCAATCTCAGCTCTTCGTTAGGGTCTGGTGGTTCCCAATTGACTTGCTGACCCCGGTTCGGATTGCCACTGGCAGTAATAACCCGCCCATCGGGCAGCAGCAGCGCCACCGAGTGATACATGCGCGTCACGGACGCTTCCGCTAGCTGCTTCCAACCCAGCTCCGGATGCTCAGGATCGAAGATCTCAGCATGGTTGGTCGCTACCGCTTTCTCTTCGTCGCGCTGCGAGCCGCCGGTCACGAGCACCGTGCGGTCAGGCAGCAGCGTGGCGTTGGGGTGCTTGCGGGCAGAGTTCAGTGCCGCCGCCGGCTGGTAGACCGGCGTCTGCTGGGTGAAGTCGACAACGTCGACGTTTGCGATGGCGTCGCCTTTGCCCGGGGCACCCCCGATGATCATGACCATTTGGGCTTGGGCGGGTGGAAGCAGCACGCTGGTGCACTGGTCCCGAGCATCCACCCGGGAAATACCGCCTAGCGGGGTTACGGTGGCCGGGTTGCGGGTGAGGTCGAGCCGCAGCGGAGCCGCGGGCCCGTCGTCCATGTGACCACCGGCGTAGAACACCGATCCGTTGGCCAACAGGTACACATGGGCGTACAGCGGCAGGCCACCGAAGCCCGGGGGCATCTGCAGCGGCTGCCAGAAATCGGCGGCCGGGAAGAAAGTCTCCAGCGTCGCGTTGCGGACGCCCGCGGCATTTTCATCCAGTCCCGCGGCGGCGAGAACACGCCCATCTCCCAACGTGATCACGCTGGGGTACCAGCGGCCGTGCGCCATCGGTCGCACAACCGCCCACTGCTGGGAAACCGGGCTGAATGCCAACGTGTCGGGTCGGCCCGCGAACGCCCTTCCGTTGCCATCATAAGCCAACGTGCCGCCGGTCGACAATATTCGGCCATCAGCCAGGACTGTTTCCCCGCCGCAGAACAGATCTAACACCTTGTTCTGAGCATCACGCGGCGTCGCAGGATGGAAGAAATTCGTGTCCAGGCCTGGCGGCGAGCTGGCGGTCGGATCCCACACTACGCTGGTCCAAAATCGCAACGCGGTATTGCCGAAGTTAGGGTCACCGAATCGACGGTCGCTATTACCCGAACCGGCCGCAAAGAGTACCTTTCCGTTCGGTAGTAACGCCGCGTGTACGGCCAGTACCTCAGAGTCAAACGGGAGCACCTGCCAGCTACCCTGGACCGCCGGGTCTCCCCCGCTGGCCGGCGTCATGTGGTTGATCGCTACAGCGGCACTGTCAATGGACTTCGATGTGGCGGTTCGTTCCGAGACCTCAGTCATGGCGGTCATCACCTCGTGTAACGGCATCAGTCGTGTTCCGGCCCGCCTGGTAGAGGCGCACGCGCGGGTTCCTGATACACCTAATTGGAAAAATCACACTCGAACACGGATGATAGATACGGGAGCTGATCACCTGTGCGGGGCACCACGCTAATCCGGAAGCCTTTGGCCGTGGACGATCCCTTGGTCACCGAGGTGTCGTCGACGGTGCACCGGCGCCACAGTGGGCCGCCGCATTGTGGTGGCTAGTCGAAATGCGCCTCGTGGGGCTTAACAAGTGCATCGGTCAAGCGTCGACGCATAGCTGGGTGCATGGCTAGCTGAGTGGTTTGATCGGGTTCGAACCATCCTGCGGCGGTGGTTTCATCTTGATCGGGCCGGGTGTCATGGTCCGGGCTGAAGGCGTGAAAACATATGGCGATTTGTTGGTAAGTCCCTTGCCCGTGCGGATAGGCCAACACGTGGGCGGGGTCGCTGTACACCCCGGCGAGCCCGGTAACGTTAATGGTCACGCCGGCTTCCTCCGCGACTTCGCGGACCACCGCCGCCGAGGCCGACTCTCCGACTTCGACCCGGCCCCCGGGCAGCTCCCAGTACCCGTCATCAGCGCGGCGCACCAGCAGCACCCAGCCTGATCTGTTGCGCACAACCGCGAATGCGGCGGGTAACAGCTCCTTGGCCTGAGGTGCGGCCACATCGTGGTAGTACTCCGTCCGGGCCATAAGCTTGATGATCAACGGCGCGGACCTCGCCGAACAACAGACCCATGGTTAACCGCAGATAAACATTAAGCAAACTGATGCTGTACTCGTCAGCTCACCGGTGAGTCAGTTCGTAAGCCAGGCGGTGTTTTTGCGTTTGCGCATCCGCTTCCACGCCGAGGCGAGGTCATGCTCGGATCGTTCAGCGCGGGCCGCCTCGGCCGCGTACAGCAGGCCATAGGTGAAGCCGTTTCCGCCCGCCAGGTGGGCTTGTCCCGCCAGCTCGCGCAGTACCGGGCGCAACACGGCGGCGTCTTGATGCTCGCCGAGGAGGCTTTGGACGGACTTGAGGCCTTTCTTCAGCCGCGTGGCCGGCTTACCCAGTGTGGGTTCGACGGCCTCGGTGGCGTAGCGCAACCGTTTGGCGGCCTTGCGGGTCTCGTGCAGGGCACGGTCGCGGTCCTCACCGGATGGTTGACGCTGCGCCTCGGCGATCCGCGATTCGACCCGGCGGTAGGCCCGCTGGATGCTCTTCGGCAGCTCACGCTTGGCTTTGCGGCCGGCCCGTGCGGTCAGCGGCGGATCGGCGAGCAACGCGTCGATCCGCTCATGCAGCACCAGGTATCGATCGCTGTCCAACGCGGCCAGGCCGACAGCACGGGCCTCGGCTGCTCGACGCTCGAAGGCGCGGGTCACCGCGGCATCGATGGGTCCCAGCTTGAGGTCATCAGGCACGTGGGTGAGCAGCTCCGCGACCCGTTCGGCCATCACCTCCGTATCCCTGGCTCCGCCCAGCTCCCCGGCCACCCACTTCAGCTCCACGGTCAGCTCGCGGGTCTGATCCCGGTCGATGACCCGACCGAAGGCCTGCAGCGCGCTGCGCATCCGCCGAGCAGCCACCCGCATCTGGTGGATTGCGTCCGGAGCGTCCCGCCGGACCAGTGGGTCATATCGGCGCAGCCGGCTGGCCTGGGCATCGAGGTAGGCCAGCACCACCTCACCTGCTGATCGACCAGAACGAAACCTTGCCGGTGGCCTCTCGGGCAGCCGCTCGGCCAGCAGCCGGCCCAGCTTCGACGCCGCACCCGCACGCTGGGCGCCCACCTTCAGCAGCCTGCGCTCGATCCGGTCCAGCAATTTCTGTTGACCATGCTCCCCTAACTCGACCTCTACCTCGCGCCAGGCCACCGTGGTGGTCTGCTCGCCCATGGTTCGCGCACTTACGTGGTCATCGACCAGTTCTGCGAGTGAGCGCCCGGTGGAATCGGCGAGCACCCAGCGACGTCGGCGCGTGGTCAGCTCGGCAACGGGGGCCAGCGCCGCCCCGCGGGTATACACCCGCGTCAGGGCCACCAACTCCGCCGGTGGCCGGCGCGGGGACCGTTCCAGCGGTATCCGTAGCTCCTCGCGGCTGTCCTTGCCCGCCGGTAGCTTCAGGTGCCAGCCCGCATCGGATCCACCTTCCCGGCGCCGCAACGTCACCCCTGCGCTGATCAGCCGCAGATCGGCGGTGTCGAAATACACCGCCGCCAGGTCCTGCTCATCCGGACCGCTCGCGGTCTCAATCCCGAGCAACGACGCCGGGTCGCGCAACTCCAGCCCTTCGATCGCCTCGTACTTGCGTTCGATCTCCCGTGCCGCCCTCACGCCGTCTCCCTTCGCCTCAGGTCAGATATACCCTTTGGTCCTTCCCGTTAAGCGCGGGATGGCGCGACGGCTTAATGGCGGATAGCTGTCGACCAGTGGTGATTCCCAGCACCAGATGGTGAATGAGGAGAGCAGTCGTCGGCGTGAAATCAATTCCAGCGGGGGCGCAGACGCCGCTGGTTCTCCGAATGAGATCCAAGCCGATTGACGCTTATCCGACCCCGGTTATAACGTCAGCCGGGGGCTGCCAGGACTCCGATCGGTCCGGTTGCGTGAGCCGATGACCACAGTGCGTAGTGTTTCCTCCTATGTTCGGTATGGACATCAGATCGGACACCAGGTCATCGGTGTTGCGCGGCCAGGACGGCCGGCCGAGGTTGTCCGCGCGGATTGCGTTGGCCTGGCTGGGCTTCTTCGGTTGTGTGCTGCTCATAGGTGGGACGGTGCAGGCGGCGGCTGCCCGGCTGCCGGGGGTGATCTCGCACTCGGCCGCCGGCTTGGGCGTCACGGCGAGCGCGCTCGGCTTGGTGTTCGTGATGCGGCGTCACGCCGACCGGCGGCCGTGGTCGGGCGTCGGCTTGACCCTGAACCGTGCAGTAGTCCCGCACCTGGTGTTCGGCATGGTGGTCGCGACCACCCTCGCCACAGTCGCCGCGGCAGTCGTGGTGCAGGTCGGGCTCGCCGACTGGGCCTGGTCAGCTGAGGCCACGAAGACGTTGGCCGAGCAGAGGCTGGCGAGCACCATCATCACGATCGCCGTCTCCGTGCTGTTGGTGCAGGGATTGCCGGAGGAATTGGTGTTCCGCGGCTACATATTCCGCAATCTCGGTGCGACGCTGCCGCTGTGGGCCGTGGTGGCGGTCAGTTCGCTGCTCTTCGGGTCGATGCATGTGTTCTCCAGCGGTGGGGCCACCACCCTCGCCGAGCGTGCGTGGTATGCGGTGGCGATGAGTGGGTTCGGGCTGATGCTCGCGGCCTGTCGAACAGTCAGCGGCACACTGTGGCTCGGCATCGGCTTTCATGGCGGCTTCGACGCGTGCAACGGTCAGTTCTTCGTGGTCCACCACGGCGCCTTCATCCCGGCGTGGCTGATCATCCTCGTAGTCTTGATCGCCGGGGCGGCTGGCATGCTCGCGGTCCGGCAGTGGTTCGTCCCATTGGATTGGCGCGCGGTTCCCGGTGACGCCTGCAGTGGGGCGGTAAAAAGTTGATCAGATGTACCTCGTCAGCGGCGCAGCCATGCCGTGGTGTCCGGGGGTAGCCGGCCGTCCGAGGTCGGCGGGCGGCTGGCCAGCAGCAGCCGGCCCGCGGGTAGGCGCACCGGGGTGTTTCCCATCGCCAGGACGAGAGTGAACGTTTCGCCTCTGCGCACTTCCAGCGCGCCGGGTGAGTGGAGGTCGACGACCACGGCGTCGTCGGCGGACAGGACGCGCCCGGTGTACAGCCGGCGGTGCAGGGTCAGCGCGGCTCGGCACAGGTGCAGCGGGACCTCGCCGATCAGCGCCCGCGGCGGCGAGTAGCCATCGGCCAACACCCGCCAACGGCGGTAGACCTCGTGCACCTCCTCCCGGTCGCACGCCAGCGGATTGGCCCGCAGCCGGATCGGCGGCACCGTCGCCGTCGTGTTGAGGTCCGGCAGGCCGTCGGCCTTGACAGGCCGTGCGCCACGTCGATGCGCAGCCCATCGACCCCACGGTCGAACCAGAAGCGCACCACGTCGTCGAAGAACGGGGCGGTGCGCGGGTCCCGCCAGTTCCAGTCGGGTTGCTCGGGGGCGTACAGGTGCATGTACCACTGCCGAACACGCTGGTCCAGATCCACACCGCCTGGACACCCAACTCCGCCAGGTAGCCCAGGCGGGCGGTGATCCCCGGCAGGTCGCCCACACCATCGCCGTCGCTGTCCGCGAACGAGCGCGGGTAAATCTGGTAAACGACCGCGTCGTGCCACCACTCGCGCATCCAATCCTCGCCTCACCGTATCTGCGGCGCCCTCTCATGACTGACGAGGTGGAGCTTGGTGAGTGCGCGGAAGGTGTCGGACACCCGCCAGGCGGGCGCTTCCGGTGCGAGTTGCCATTCGGTCAGGAGAGGCAGCAGCTGCCGCAGGGTCTCCTGGGCCTCCGCGCGGGACAGCGCAGCGCCGAGGCAGAAGTGCGGTCCCGCGCCGAAAGCCAGGTGCGGAGCCTGCGCGCGGGTGATGTCGAAGCACTCGGGGTCGCGGAACTGCGCCGGGTCCCGGTTGGCTGCCCCAAGCAGCACGAGCACCCGCTGACCGGCGCGGATGGTGCGCCCGCCTAGTTGCCTGTCAACGAGGCTGGTCCGGCCGACGATCTTGACGGGGCACTCGAACCGGAGCATCTCCTCGATCGCTGGCTTGATCAGCGCGGGATCACGCTGGAGCAGGCGTAGTTGGTCGGGGTGTTGCATCAGGGTGAGCACACCGTTGCCGATCAAGCTGGCGGTGGTTTCGTGCCCGGCGATGAGCAGCAGGATGCAGGTGGCGAGCACTTCGTCGAGTTCGAGAGCGTCACCCAGATCGTCTCCGAGGCGCAGCAGCTGGCTGGCCAGATCCTCACCCGGCCGGACGCGGCGGTCGCCGAGCATGGGCAGCAGGTACAGCGCGAGGCTGGCGGTGGCCTCCTCGGCCGCCAGGACCGCTTCCTCGTCGGGGTCGAACTCGAGTATCCCGACCAGCTTGGGGGTCTCGGTTCGCAACAGCTGCGCACCCTCGATGTCGACGTCGAGCAGCTCACACATCACGGCCAGTGGGATCGGGTAGCCGATGTCGGCGATGACATCGACGTCACTGCCCTCGCCGAAGTCTGCCAGAGCAGCCTTGACCACCGCGGTGATCCGGGGTTGCAGCGCGTCGATGGCCCGGGGAGTGAATACCGGGGTGAGCATCCGCCGCAGCCGGGTGTGGTCGGGTGGATCCATCGTCAGCAGGGTCGCGCGCAGCGCTTGGTTTCCGAGTTCAGCGCGCTCGAGCCGTGCGGCCAGTGCGGGATTGCGGTTCGGGTCGCTGCTCCACTCCGGGCCGCGCAGCACGGCGCTGGCCTCGGCGTAGGAGGTGACCAGGAAGGCGTCCAGGTCGCCATCCCAGTGCACCGGGTGCTGTTCCCGCAGCTCGCGATAGATCGGGTAGGGATCAATGGTCGGGATCATCATGGTTTCAGCCCCTGCCGCGCCCAATGTTCGACGTCGAGCTGACCGATCTCAGTGGCGGGCGGCCCGTTGCAGTCCCATTCGCTGCGGATCGCCGCCCACGGACCGGTGGCTTGCAGTTCGGCCAGCAAGGCGGTGAGTCCGAGGTCGATCCGGGTGAGGAAAACGTAGTCGCGGGGCAACTCGACGCGGCGGATCACCGACCCGCTCGCGCCCCGGCGGTCGAAGTAGCCCTGCACCACGGACGCGGCGAACGCTGGTGTGTAAGTGAATGGTTGCTCGGCCACCAGTGGTTGCAGCTTGTCGCGGTACCACTCGAGCAGTTCGGCCGGCGTGGGTGCGTCGGAGGCGGTCAGGAAGCCGATCTCGACGAAGGTGTCCCACAGGGCGGCAGCGTCGTCGGCAATCGCGGCGGCGACGATCCGTTGCATCAGCGCAATCTGCTCTGCGGAGAACCGGTTGACGCAACCGAAGTCCAGGAACGTCACCGCACCGTCGTCGTGGAACAGGTAGTTGCCCGGATGAGGATCGGCGTGGAACATGCCCACCATGCGCAGGCTGCCCAGCGCGAACCGGTAGATCACCTCGCCCCACCTGTCCCGCAGCTGTTGATCCGCCGCCACTGCCTGCGACCAGCGCATGCCGTCCACGAGATCCATGGTGAGCACCCGGCGTGTCGACAGCTCCGGCACCACCTCGGGGATGCGGATGCATGGATGATCTCGGTACGCGTTGGCGAAATCGGTCTGGTAGGCCGCCTCGATGCGGTAATCGATCTCCTCACCGATCCGGGCCGCCACTTCCCGCGCGACCGCGCGCACATCGAGCCGGTTGGAGCCGGGCACAATCGCCCCGACCAGCTGCAGGAAGGTGGCCAGCAGCTCGGTGTTGTCCAGATCCGCTCGGATGGCCTGATCGACCCCGGGATACTGCACCTTGACCGCCACCCGCCGCCCGTCGGCCAGCCGTGCGGCGTGGACCTGCCCGATCGACGCCGCCGCGAACGCATGCGGGTCGAACTCCGCGAAGATCTCCTCCGGTGGCGCGCCCAGCTCAGCCTCCACCACCGCGGTGGCCAACTCGGGGGCCATCGGCGGGGCGTCGGCCTGGAGCCGGGCCATCGCGGCCTGGTAGACGCGCTGGCGCTCCGGGGGGACCAGCGACCCGAGCGCGACGAAGGACAGCACCTGCCCGGCCTTCATCAGCACACCCTTCGAGTGACCGAGCATCGCGGCGTAGCGCTGGCTCGTCCGCTCGTGGAATTCGACGGCGCTGTCCTCACCGGTCAACCGCTTGCGCAGGGCAGCGACCACCGCTTCACCGGCAGTCCGGCCGGCTAGCCCGGCCAGCGGAACCGTGCGGGCCAGCCGACTTCGACCTTGCTGGGAAAACACGGTCATCGCTGCTCCTCAGTTGACGCTTGACATGCCTAAGTAAATACTTTGTTGCCATGGGCGATCTGTCAACTGCGGCGACTGCGCTGCCTGGGACTACTGGGACTACTGGGGCGACCCGGGATCGCATCATCGACGCGGCGATGGAGCTGTTCAGCGAGCATGGCTACCGCGGTACCAGCATTACCCGGATCGAGCAAGCTGCCGGCCTGAGCCCCGGCGCCGGCGGCATCTATCACCACTTTCCGTCCAAGGAAGCACTCCTGACCGCCGGAGTCCAACGGCAGCTGAGCCGGCTCGCCGCGCTACGGGACATTCGGCGCCTGTTCGCCGACCTCGGCGATCTGCGCACCGAACTCACCATCGCCGCTCGGTATGTGCTTGCCGAGCTCGACCAGGAAGCTCAACTACTGCGGCTGCTCGCCAGCGAGGCCCGGCACGGACCGAAAATCCTCACCGACGCCGTCGCCCAGGTGGTCGAGGCGACCTACCGCGAGTTCGTCGAGTGGATCATCGACCGATCTGGACCGGTGGTATCCGCGCGGCAGGCTGATGCCATCGCGGCTATCGGACTCGGCGCCCTGATCTCGGTACGGCTCTTTCCCAACCTGCTGGGCACCGCCCAGAGCAAGGTTGACGACAACGCCATCGTGGAAACCTGGGTAAGCGCACTCGAGCACCTGCTGACGACGGTTAAACCCGACGTCAGTGCATGAACAGCGCGCTTCGGGCCCGCAGGCAGTGGCCGCGCCCTTCGCGGTGAGTGGCGTTGCGCTGGCCTCGTTCCTGTCCCGCGTTCCCGGTCCGCGACGGCCTCGGCCGGGTCGCCGTCCTGCGAGCCACCGTTGTGATCTTGGCAGCACCGCGGTTGCTCTGGTCGGGGCCTCGCTGTGGGGCCTGGGGGTGTCGCTGGGGCTCCCGGTCGGGATGAGCGCGGCTGCCGATGACCGGTCCGGGCAGCGGCTCGGTGTCCGTGGTGACAGTGCCGGTGCGCTCACGCTCGGCCTGCTGGCATCGGGCGCGTCGCGGCCACTGTGTGTGGCGGACGGTGCAGCCCAGCAGGTACCCCGTTGAGCAGCACAAGTGCAGGTGCCCGTAGGCGCTGATCACGAGCTGGAAACGGAGTTGCCATGGCCAGGATTTTTTCCGTGTGAATTTATCTACGGTCTGACACAGCGCCCTAGATTGTCAGGGTGCCATCGTAGAGTCGGATCATGTCGACGGCGCCGTGGCAGAGCAGTGATGCCGAACTGGTTGCCGAGCTGGGCGCACTGGAAACTCAGTTGCATTCCACCTGGGCGAGGATGCTGTCGGTGGTCGCAGAAATAGATTCCCGCGGTGTGGCCGGTGGGTTGGGATATGGCTCAACGGTGGGTTTGGTGCGGGCGGTGGCGCGGGTGTCGCGGGGTGAGGCGCGGGCCCGGGTCGATGCCGCCGCCGAGGTGCTGCCCCTCCGCGGGCTGGGTGGCGCGCCGGTAGGACCGCGGCTGCCCACCACCGCAGCGGCGGTAGCCGACCACGCGATCGGCGCCGCGGATGTCGCGGTGATCCGCTCGGTGCTGGCCCGCATACCCGCCCACGTGCCCGCGGAGCAGCGCGGCGAGGTGGAGGCCGAGCTGGCCCGCCACGCCCGGACGCTGGATGCCGGGCAGCTGGCGGTGCTGGGCAAGCGGATCCTGGCGTACCTCGATCAAGATGGTCCGTGCCCCAAAGACGCTCCCGAGACCCGGCGGTGGCTTCGCTTGCGCGATCGCGACGGCGGCTGTGAGCTGTCCGGATGGCTGGATCGGGAGGCCGCCGAGATCCTCCGCTCGGCGTTGAGCCCGCTGGCCGCGCCCCGCCCGGCCACCGACGTCGAGGTCGACTTGCGTACCGGAATGCAACGCGACGCCGACGCCCTGGTCGAGCTCGCGGCGCGCGCGCTCAGCGACGGTGAGTTGCCCACCGAGGGCGGCGAACGTCCCCAGGTGGTGGTAACCGTGAGCCTGCCGGTGCTTCAGGGCCGGCTCGGTTCGGCGTCGCTGGCGCTGGGTGGTCCGATCACCGCCGACATCGCCCGCCGTATCGCCTGCGACGCCGAGATCATTCCGGTGGTGCTGGGTTCGCGGGGTGAACCGCTGGACGTGGGACGGGCCAGCCGTACCGTACCTGCGGCGATCCGCCGCGCGGTCATCGTCCGGGATCGCGGATGCGCATTTCCGGGATGTTCGGTACCCGCCCGGTGGTGCGATATCCATCACGTTATTAATTGGGCTGACGGAGGCCCGACCGGTGTCGGCAACTGCGTGGCGCTGTGCGGCCGTCATCATCGACTCATCCACCATTCCGACTGGCGTATCGAGATGGCCACCGGTATTCCAGAATTCCACCCGCCACCCTGGCTGAAGGGCCCACCACGCAGCAACCCCCTCCACACCGCGCCCGAGTTGACTCGAATCCGCCAATAGCAGCATATTCTGCACTCACATGCTGCTACGGCGTGGAAGGTCATCGCGTCGGCGACCATGGCGGTGGTCAGCTCAGGCGCCGCCAGCAGCAGGTGCTCGTCGACCTCCGCCGGCGCGCCCGGGTCCCCCAGCGGTCGTAAGTGCGGACCTCGACGTTGACCGCATCCGCACTCTGCAAAAGGCGCGCCGCGTGGCGACGATGCGCGCAATCAACGGCGTCGGCGCGCTGGATTGGCTGCACTGGCCAGCCGAAAAAGTTTCCCGAACTTTTCGTGGTAGCTTGCTTGACCACACACCGCGTGGTGCGGATGGTGCCGCTGATAACCCAGTGAGCGTCTCGGCGCTCACTATTATGGGCGATCGGGTACAGTGCGTAACCGATCCGCGCGAGAGAAAGTGGGCGCTGCGCTCGTGGCGAGGTACCTCCTCAGAAGGTCTCTTGGCTGGCTGTTCATGATTGTTGTGGCCACCAACGTGACGTACTTTCTGGCGAACTTCTTCCTGGATCCGCGGGCCAACTATCTCCAGCTGCGGCCACCCCGCACGCCGGAGCAGATCAGCCGCTCACTGGCGCAGTACAACCTGGGCCGGGACATCCCGTTGCTGGACCGCTGGTGGCACTGGTTCAGCGATATCGTCGTGCACTGGAACTGGGGATATTCGCCGGTCGGGGAGAGCGTGAACTCCCAGATCAGCTTCCGGGTCGGGGTGAGTGCTCAGCTCATGCTGGGATCGCTGATCCTTTCCACGCTCATTGGGATCGGCCTGGCCGTCTACACCGCCGCTCGTCAGTACCGGTTCGCCGACCGCTTCTATCAGGGCCTGTCGATCATTACGCTCAACGTTCCGGTGGTCGTCGCCTCGCTGGCGGTGGTCCTGCTGGCGATCACGTTTAACCAGTCGGTGGGCAGCACGTGGCTGTTCGTCGCAGGCGCCCAGTCCCCCACGGTGACCGGATTCTGGCCGCTGCTGGCAGACCGGGTGCGGCACCTGATCCTGCCGACCATCTCTCTCACCGTAATCACCTACGCCGGCTACCACCTGCTGCAGCGCTCGCTGCTGCTCGACAACATCAACTCCGACTACGTCCGGCTGGCCAGGGCCAAGGGGCTGACCCGGCAGGCCGCCATCCGTCGCCACGGGCTGCGCACATCGCTGATCCCGGTCGCCACCACGGTGGCGTTCGCGATCCCGGCGCTGTTCACCGGGGCGGTGATCACCGAGACGATCTTCGCCTGGCAGGGCATGGGCCAGTACTTCTACCAGACGATCAGCAAGAACGACATCCACGGCGCGGTCGCCGTGGCCGCATTCGGCGCGCTGATGACCGCAATCAGCGCGATCCTCGCCGACATCGCCGTCGTGGCACTGGATCCGAGAGTGCGGGTGAGCTGATGACCACGAACCTTCCCCCGTTGCAGCCCACGGTCGGCCACCTCGACACCGCGCCGTCTCTTACCGAAGAGCGGGTGGTCCACCGCGGCCAGCGGCTTTCCCGCCGCCGCCTCTACACGCGCCGATTCCTGCGCAACCGGGGCGCGGTGGCGGGGCTGGTGATCCTGGCGCTGCTCATCCTGTTCGCCATTGCCGGCCCGATGCTGGCGTCCTACACCTATACCGACGTCGACTTCACCAACCTGACCTCGGCGCCCTCGTCGCAGCACTGGTTCGGCACCAACGGCACCGGCAACGACACCTTCGCCCAGACCACGCACGGCCTGCAGCGCTCGATGATCATCGGTGTGGTGGTGTCGGCGCTGACCACCGTCATCGCGGCGTTCGTCGGGGCGGCGGCCGCATACCTGGGTGGCACCGCGGAGAAGGCCATCCTCGGGATCGTGCACTTCCTGCTGGTGGTGCCCTCCTTCCTGCTGCTGGCGCTGATCTCGCAGAAGGCCGGCGGTGACTGGAAGGTGCTGATCCTGGTGCTGACCGCCATCGGATGGGTGTACGGCGCGCGGGTGGTGTGGTCGCTGGCCACCTCACTGCGCGAGCGGGAGTACGTCCAAGCAGCCCGGTTCATGGGCGTCAGCTCACTGCGGATCGTGCTGCGTCACCTGATTCCGAACATCGGTTCACTGCTGATCGTCTCGTTCACCCTCGGTGTGGTCGCCACGGTGCAGGCCGAGACCGGGCTGTCGTATCTCGGGTTCGGTGTGAAGCAGCCCGACGTGTCGCTGGGCTCCCTGCTCGGCGACGGCGCCGCCACGATCACCAGCGCGCCCTGGTTGTTCTACTTCCCGGCCACCATGCTCACCCTGCTCACCGTCTCGATGGCGCTGATCGGGGACGGCCTGCGTGACGCGCTGGACCCCATGTCGTATTCGGTAGGTCGAGCGTGACTGGGCCGCTGCTGTCGGTCCGTAACCTGGCGGTCTCGTTCCCCTCGGAGGCCGGCCGGGTCGACGCGGTGCGCGGCGTCGACTTCGACCTGTACCCCGGCCGGACGCTGGCCATCGTCGGCGAGTCCGGCTCGGGTAAGTCGGTCACCTCGTTGGCGGTCATGGGGCTGCTCCCGGAGTACGCCTCGGTGACCGGCTCGATCCAGCTGGCCGGCCGCCAGTTGCTCGGGCTGGACGACCGGCAGATGT
>Ga0134128_10002248_pt1 | contig 24049 bp, 25 predicted proteins | sample KB31754_FD_96462 | JGI IMG/M metagenome (GOLD analysis project Ga0134128, IMG submission 96462) | Terrestrial soil microbial communities with excess Nitrogen fertilizer from Kellogg Biological Station, Michigan, USA - KB3-175-4 | ecosystem: Environmental > Terrestrial > Soil > Unclassified ... | reverse complement strand
TTCCGGCTGGTGGTTAGCCATTGCCGGGAGGGAGTCGAACCCTCTGGACTTCAGCGAAAAGTTTCTATCCTCTACATCGGATTTCCCCTTTCCCAGGCTTATCCTGGCGCGACGGAAAGTAAGGCCAGAGTCTGCGACCACGCCGGGCCGATGAGGCGCTCGCACTAGCGCGCCCCACCGTATTGCCTTCCTCGTTAGCGACCGAGTCGGCACCCGGGGATTGTTTCTTTCGCGGCTCAATGGCTGGCCTGTACACTCCCCTGTCAACGCTTCGCCGGCACCCTCGCGGGCGCCTGCGCATGACTCGGGGCCAATGTGGCTTGCTACGCCTTCATTGCGGTGGACTCTCACCACCTACTCCTTGCCGATCTCCCGGCGCACCGCTAATCAAAACTCGCCGGGCAGCGAAAGCAGGTTCGAGCGGCCTGCGGCGCGGAAACTCGGGGGGCTGGTAGAGGTCCAGTAGGCAGCCGCCACCTCGCAAATAGAGTCTGGGCTCGGATCCTTGACTCGTAGAATCGTAAGCACCTAACTTGTCTCACACGGCAGGGCCACTGGTTCGATCCCGGTACCGCCCACCGGTTTGTAGCGGCGACAGACCCGGGCCTCGCTTTGTTGAAACCCGAGCGCACCTTGCGACCGGCCGCTGCGTAGTGACAAATCGTTACAGACATGTATGGCAGTGATCGAATTCCAGGACCATTCCGACGATCCTCGCTCAGTCACGGGCTTGGTCTTACCCCTCGGACATGCTCCTTACTAAGGCCGTTAAGAACGACTCACATTCGACGATTTGCTCGAGAGTCACGAACTCGTTCGCCTTGTGGGCCTGCTCAATGCTACCCGGACCACAGACAATGGACGGCACGCCTGCCGCCTGAAATTGCCCGCCTTCCGTTGCATAGGCAACCTTTTTCACTTGCTCGGATCTAGCAATGCATCTGACACGCTTCGTAATGGTCGCTTCCTCGTCTGACTGAAGGGATGGCGCAACAGCTACGCGCTCAAATACTATGTCTGCACCCTCATCCACCCTACGCATCTCAGGCAGTAGTTCCTCGTGAGCGTAGGCAGTTATTTTGCTGAAGATCGCCGCTGCATCAGCCGCTGGGAGGTTCCGATACTCGAAGCAGAATTCGCAAGTCGAAGGCACAGTATTTACAGCGTTTCCTCCCACAATTAGACCGGTCGATGCCGTCGTGAATGGCACGTCAAAGAACCGGTCTGTCGGTCCCGTGGCTTCAAACTGGCATGCCATATCCCGGATAAACACGATCATCCGCGCCGCAAATTCTATCGCATTGACCGCGTACGGCGTCAGAGAGGAATGTGCTGAGCGGCCTTCCACCTTACACTTGAAGATATTTATTCCCTTATGTGCAACTACCGGTATCATTTCCGTCGGCTCGCCGACGATGCAGCCGTCTGGCCTGATGCCCCTTTCAAGGAACTCCTCGATCATCGCAGGCGCGCCCAGACATCCGACCTCTTCGTCATATGAGAGCGCAATATGGAGAGGGGTGAGCAGACGGGCTCTACAAAATTCTGGGATAAGATTGAGTACCGTCCCGACAAACCCCTTCATGTCGCTTGCCCCACGACCGTAGAGTCGGCCATCGCGAATCACGGGGTTGAATGGGTCACTGTTCCAGTTCTGGCCGTCAACCGGGACCACGTCCGTATGACCCGACAGCACAAAACCGCCACTCGTGTTACCGTGGAAATCCGGAAACGTTGCAAAGAGGTTGGCTTTGCAGCGAGACTTGTCATAGCTCAAATAAGGAGTGAGACCAACGTACACGAAATGGTCGCGAACTTCCTCTATAAGGCCGAGATTTGAATTTCGACTTGTTGTATCCATCCGCACCAGGCGCTCGATCCAGTTACGCGCCCTCAAGATGCCTTTTTTCTCGTCGGTGCCGCTTGGATCGCTGGTGTTCGGCACCCCTGCGTTCATTATTGTAGTCTCCCGCTTTAGCTCACTGTTTAAGAAATTTTGCGTGTATGACGTCGGGTAAGTCGAGTCGACGGACCGGCACGCAAAAGAGAAAGACCGCGCAGACGAGTCCGACTGCGCCAACAATAGCAAACGACCGTTGCCAGTTTGCTGCGTGAGCGACAATGTGACCAACAAGCGCCGGACCGCAAACCGCACCGAAGCTCGCGCAGCAATTGATAATGCCGAATATGCTTGCGGACTGCCACGGATGCAGTGCTGCAGGAGTAGCAAGATAGGCAACGTTCGCGGCCATTACGAAACAATAAAACAGGGCAAACAAACACACGCACAATATGGTCGACGGAGTCATGGCAGCGCCGATAAGGAAAATGACCGCCGCTACAACACACGCGCCGGCAAATTTTGGCCGCGCCACGCTCGGCTTAAACTTCCTGTGCAGAATTGCGTCAGACACCAACCCACTTGTGACCGTTCCAAGGAAGCCGCAGACTTGTATTCCAACTCCAAGTGTACCAACCGTGGCGAGTGAAACTCCACGTGCCTCCATTAGATAGGTCGGGAACCAGAAAATGAACGTCCACACGACAAATCCAAAGCACATCGCGCTCGCGCCGAGATATACAACCGGTGCCGACGTCAGCAGTGCTCGCAGCGAAATCCCTTGAGTCTCCTCCAAGGGCTTAACTCCCTCGATTAAACTGACCTCCTGTAGCCCTATATTCGGGTGGTCCCTTGGCCGATCCGTGGAATTCCACAGCCAGGTCACAACCCAGAGAAATCCCAGCACCGCGCTTACATAAAAGGCAGCCTGCCAAGAGATTTCAATCACAATCCAAGCCGTTAGCGGGTAAGCAACCATTTGTCCAAATGAGCCGCCAGCCAAGCTTAAGGTCTGCGCGCGGCCGAACTCGTTCGATGGAAACCACCGTGAGTTGAGCGCTGTTGTCGCGGGAAAGGTCGACGCTTCGCACGCTCCCATGAGCAATCGTGTCAACAGAAGCCACACCAGGGCGTGTGCACCCAGAGGAGTGAGAGCGGTAAAGAGCGAAAACCCGCAGAACGCAACCGCGAGTAGACGTCGGGGACTGCCGCGATCCGCAAGGAGCCCAGCCGGTATCTGCATAAGGCCGTAGCCAAGCAGGAAAACTGAAAATACGAGCCCGAACTCATCCTTTCGCCAGCCATTTGCGAGCATCATGGCCGGCGCCGCCACAGAAATATTGACGCGATCAATGTAGTTGATCGCAGACCCGGCAAACAGCAGGCCGACAATTTTATAGCGACGCGGTGTGTTCATGTACCGGCCTACTCTTTATTGCACAGTGCATGCGTGCGCTAATGGCTGACGAATTTCACCAGTTGCTTTGAACAGCCGGCGACAAATGCGTACCTCCGTTGGTCAATTCCATAGAATTGTCGGATTCACTTTGAAGTAATCTCTGAGATCTTACATTAAGGGTACATAACCGCGCGTTCGTTTTGATTAGCGGTTCGAGGGCAACACGGGCAAGGTAATTTGCGACGGAAGCGCCGGATCACGGACGACTGTTACTTTAGGCGGAGGTACAGCAGGAAACGTCAAGTTGCTGTCCGCGTCTGCCCCTTGGATCGTCACACGAACGCGGTGACCTGCCTTGAACAGCCAGCCTGCTGGCTGAAGCGGAAATCTTATCATCGCAATGCCCTGCGAGAGCGGTGCGACCGCTGCAGCATCGGCTTTGGCATTGGTTGGCCAAGGCAGGCCCATATCGTTGTATGGAGCGGTCCCCAGCGTGCGATTAAGCGCCCGGATGGACCCAGCTGTTAAATACGTAGAGAACCCGTACTGATCGACATCCTCGAGATACACATCGAACTCCGCGTCTGGAGCCGTCGAGGTGGCGTACAGAGTAACTATTGGAAACCCGACCACCTGAAGGTCACGCTTCAGAGGACTGGTTGTGTATGTCAGTCCCTTTGCATCGTTGTGTGTCATATCGGGATAAAACAGATGCCCGCCGCCAGTTTCGTAGTCAAAGCGGGTCGCTGTGCCCGTCGTGGCCGTATAGTCAACGATAATTGAATCGTGTGCTCCTGCGGTGACCGGTCGTGTCATCGACAAGAGCCCATCGTTAACTGACCTTACCGTCCAAGACCGGCCGCCTTGAAAGTACATTTTGGTGGTCACCGCCTTGGGTAGCGGCCACACATTCGCTGTTTTCCAGTGCCACGTAGTGGGACCTGATACGATAGCGTAATTGATACGCGGCTCTTTCATGATGCCGTTATCGACCCCCTTCAGCCAATAGTCGAACCACCGAAGTTCTTCCACAGCCCGCAAGCGGATGGCCTCTTCTTCTCGCAGATCGCCCCTTAGGCCGAACGGACTGTGTGCCCAGGGACCAACGGTCAGCTTTTTGGGTGTCTTTATATTAGCGAAGAACAAGAATGCATGGTCAGGAAAGCCGTCTTGCCAGCCACTCCAGACGTAAATCGGAATGCCGGCCTCATTGATCACATCAAAAATGGACGACGGCGAAATCGATTTTTCATCACCTGGCGCAGAGAAGTCGAAACTTCCAGGACCCCGAAAGTAGCCCACGGACATAAGCTCGCGCTGTAACTCTGGTCGGTCGGCTATTGCACGTATCAGCGCGCTAGGTGAGGCCAAGACGCGAATGCGGTCTTCCACAGTTTTCAGATCGAGCTCAGCGGCTACGTGATCGAGAATCGGAGAATAAAGAAACGATGTGTAACCCGAAAAGCCTCCTTTCCCTTGCCCAGCTCGCGCCTGATCCCGCAGCACATGCGAGGGATCAGCATCGACAGGTGGCGGAAGCGGTAGCTTCGTCTGCGACGCTGAACCTAGCCGGACCAGTGTGTTGTACATCGAAAGAATGCCGCCCTTGAGGAAGACCCCGTTAGTTACTGCGGTACTGTAAAGCTCGAAGTTAGATACCGCCGGAAAGATCGCCTTGAGATGCGGCGGACGTTGCGTCAGCGCGGTGTACTCATTGGTCCCCGTGTAGGAATCTCCCGTCAAACCTATTTTCCCATCGCTCCACGGTTGCCTAGCCATCCATTCGATCAAATCGTACTCATCCTTAGCCTCGGTCGCTGTGTAGATGCCGGGATTTGTGCCGAACGATGAGCCCGTTCCTCTAATGTCGCCGATAACTACCACGTATCCGTGCTCCACGAGGTCGACGGCCCAATTTTCCCTACCAGGTAACGCGCCCCCGGTCTGGCCCGGCCATAAGTACCCAAAATAGGGCGTCTTGACGCGTCCGTCGGGGACCTCTGTAGCGCGCCAGTAGCGAGTGAACTCGAAAACCGTCGGTAACTTGCCGCGCACAGGCTTACCGTTGACAGCCGGCCGATAGATATCGATTGCGAGTCTTGTGCCATCACGCGCCGGGACATACACGGATGAACGCTTGTACTGCTTGTACAGCGATGGCGAGTAGCCGGCATACCGACCGAAGGCTGAGACCCTTTTCGTGTCCGCATCTCCATGCGCAGCATCGCCAGGGGTAACCACTTTCTCACCGCGGGCTGTGCTGGAACTTACAGAACCGGCCGCGTACGCCGCGCTGTCATATGCCCCGACAACGCAACTACCCCCAATCAGAACCGCAACCGCAGCCCACTTGGCGACAATGCCGTGGGCTTGCCCAGCGAGTCTATGTGTACCATTCATTATCAGTTACCACTCTTTAGCTATGTTTGCCAAATGTCCACACGACAATTATTGGTTGCCGATCATCATGCACCTCGCATGCCTTGCGACAAATCTGTGAGGGGCCTTCGCGCTTTCCAGGTTCTTTCTCATGGCAACGCCAATCGTAGTGGTCGATTTCACGCGTGCCCGAACGTTATTTCACGAAATCAGCGGGTTAGCCGGTTGACGGCCTTCCAATGCTTCGACGCATTGACAAAGCAACATAGCGGCGGGGTCTTCTGGAACCAATTGAGACTCATAATCTGCAGGATTTCGTGGAGGCTGCGGGATAGGTTGAGCCGCTTTCACACGATGGCGACCAGAACGTAGACCGACACGGCGATCCAGATTTGGGACGTCTCGGCGTTCTCGGTAGTAACGAGAAGGGCTTTGACGCGCAAATGCTCCTTCATCCCGCATCCCCGCGCGAGGGGTACTCTGTCTTATCCACACCAATTCCCGCGTCCTGCACCCTGCTCGCCACCGGCGCCCAAAGCCATATCACAGTAGCTTCCTGATACTGATTCCTATAGTCAGGGGACGATTTATGTAGGTAATGAGAGGTCCCAGATTTTCGTAGCCGAGCTCGGCCCGCTTGTCAGTCAAGTTTTGCACAAACGCCGACACGTCCCATTCATCCGAGGAAAGGCCTACGTGAAGATCTACGAGGTTGTAGCCGTGGGCGATGAGCGCCGCGCTCGGCACTCCGGGCGTGCCAGCGACAGCGCCAAAGTCCCCAAAACGCCGGCCCACATATTGATCGTCTAAGCGGACATACGGCTGGTACCCAGCGAACAGTGTGACCGGGTGCACATACTCAATCGATGCGTTGCCCGTCCAATCCGGAACGTTGATCAGCCACTCCCCCGCAGCGGCCCCAACCGTTGGCACAGCGGAATTAAGTGTGGAATGCGTGTAGCCGAAGCCGCTGTGTAAATTCAACCTGCCCTGTAACAGGCGTGCATCAAGCTCTGCCTCGAAGCCTTTGCTGGTCGCTGAGCCCGCATTGCCGTCCACCGTGTATCCACACTGCGGCAGCAATATTGCTTGCTGAACGTCGTTATAGTTTATCCGGTAGGCGGTGAAATTGAATAACAGATGATCGGCCCATTTAGTCTTGAATCCAACTTCCTCATTTAGTGTGTGATCTGGTCTGAGCTGGTTACCAGCCGCGACCGGCCCACAAATGGCTTCGGGCGGAGCTGGCGCCGCTGTGGATCCGGGACGATAGCCCTGCGCAACACGCGCGTACACCATGTGGTCTTTAGTAATCTGTGCCGATGCAGCAAACGCTAATGCGTGGTTGGTCGAAATTGCGTCAGGAGTGATCTCGTCCGATAAACCGCCGTTTAACAATCCATCGCCAAACCTATCAAACCCAACCGTTAAATGTGACTCACGGCCGCCCGCTTGTATCTCGTAACGGCCTCCGAATTTGTAGCTCAGGTTTGCGTACACTGACTTATCTTGATAATAGGCCGGTTGGGATTTTACAAACAGCAAATCGGTAGACTGACCGAAGAGTGCGTCGCCGCCGTTCACGAAATACATTTTTTGTCTGTCGTTCGTGTGCCGAGATTCGTAATATACACCGGCTACCGCCGCGACAGGAAACGCCCAGTCCGACACGAAACGCAATTCCTGTGTGAAATCCGTCAAACTTGTCCGATTGTAGATAGGACTAATGTAGGAAGCGGAAACTATCGTTGGGGCAGCATTCAAATACAAATTCGTCACGACGGACGTAAGGTCGTCGGCGCTGTTGCCCTGGGAGTCAAGATACGAAGTGTTTGATGTGACCACCCCAATCCCAACGTTCCCTTCCACGGTCAAACTCGGGAGGATGAATCTCGAGGCCACAGATTCTGGAGCATACGGCGACTGCTTTGGAACACCATATCCATAAGAGTTTTGATATACCGCATCCAGCGCATTTTGCGACGAGCCCTGGTACACGAACATGGGCGTGACTGTGAGGACGTTGGTAGGGGTCCAACGCAGCGTTGCTCGAATCGCCGTTGTATCGTGCGAATTCACTGCCTGGGAGGTCGGTAAGGACACGGTCGGAATTGGGACTGGCGTGGGCGTCGTTGACGGAGGCACGTCGGTATTCGCGGGACCATAAGGGAATGGCGAAACATACTCGATGAAGCCGCCATCGTGCACCATCGATGCGACAACTCGCAATGCCATTTTGTCCTGCACCAGTGGGAAATTCGCGAACGAGTCCACCGAAAAATTGTCCGTACCGTACTTCGTGTACGAGCCCGTCAAACTAAGACCAGTCTCAAATTCGTTCATTACTGGCTGTCGGGTGACAATCTTTATTAGACCACCCATGGCAGAAGAACCGTAAAGGTTGCCTTGCGGGCCTTTCAGCACCTCGATACGTGCGACGTCGTAAATGTGTGGATCCATTCCGCCCGCACGCATCTCACCAGAGATAGGGGCATTGTCGAGGTAAAAGGCAACGGTCGAGACGCCTGCGAGGGGAGAAATGCCGCGTATACTGATCTGCGGGCCGTTCTTAACGCCAGTCCCATTGGGAGCGAAACTTAGGTTCGTCGCGAGCCTTGAATAGTCTTCGAGATCAGTGAAGTTATTGCGCTCAAGGTCGGCGCCGGACAGGGCCTGAAGCGACATAGGGACGCGCTGAAGCGACTGGCTTCGCTTTTCCGCGGTCACGACGACTTCTGCCAACGTGCTCTTGTCCGCGGCTGTCGTCTCCCCCGTCTTGTCCGTCTTGTCCGCAGCTGTCTCCGCCGTCTGCGTTAACCCCGGCGGACTAATGATGACCCCAAAGAGTCCGAACATAAGGACGGAAACGGTCAGACGGATAAATCCTTTGGCGCTCGTCATGGTGTGCCCCCGGTGATCTTGGTAAAGCTGCAGTGTTCTCTTACTTAGCAGGCGCTTAGTGGTTACTTAGCCATAAGTAAGTTCAGCAGTCAATACCCTAAGCTTAATGAGCGATTAGTTATCCTTCCCAAAATGAGCTATGATTAAATGCAGTTTCAATACGGCAAGCAGCTTTGCCCATTTGGAACGGACGGATTCAGGGGAATCGGATCACGGCTACGCACACCTTTGGTCAACAGCTAAGGGGTCGCACAAGTGCATGACGCATCGGCTTCTCCGGGACTGGCGCGCTGATCGTTGATTACTAGAATTGGAGCCACTATGGAGTGCTGGAATTGACTCGCGAAACCGCATTACCTGGGTCAGAAAGGGGGCCGGGCACGGCAGCGCGCGATGGAAAGGTGACGAAGGACGCCCTTCTCAGGGTTGCACTCCGCCAATACCAAGAGGGTGGTTACGATGCAACGAGCCTTCGTAAGGTCACGGAAGAGTTGGGCATCACCGTCGCGGCAATGTATTACTACTTTGATTCAAAAGACAAACTACTTGTTGCGGCGTTCCAGCGCAACCTTGAATACCTGCAAATGGCACACGAACGCTCTGGCAAGGGGCTTAGTGCACCAGAGCGATTGTGGACCTTTGTCCAACTGCATACGCGATTGCAGCGTTTGAATACTGACACACACCGGCAACCCTTCAGTGCGACATTGCTGCTTCAGAGTGTCCCTCCCGAGTGCGGCCAGGCGTTACGGGACGTAATGAGGCGTATTCGTGACCGACTCAGATCGATAATCGCCGAAGGCGTACGCGATAGAGCTTTCAAGAAAGTCGACCCAACCCCGACGGCGTACGCAATCTTCGGGATGAGTCATCAGATCAATACATGGTACAGCGTTGGCGGAAGGATCGATCTAGATACGTTGGCGACAATGTATGCGGACTTTGCGGTAGCTATTGTTGGTGCAAAGCCGATTCGGAATCGTGCCAAATTACAGAAACTCGCGCGCGCAGCCCTAGCGGAAGAACGGCAGGATTCTGGCGCGCCCTAGCGCGCCACCGGTCGATGTTGAGTAACGTCCATAATCATTGACAGCTGCACAGTGACCAAGCCCAGAGGTTCATTACAAATGCCACCGCTCCACCCCGACGCGATTAGCTTCGCGCGGCGGTGTACGCAACATGCGATCAATACCCCGAACAGGGAAGCGATTGTGCTGATCGACGAGCACGACGCCGAATTGTGTATTACGTGGCGCGAGCTTGACACGCGCGCGCGCCAGTTGGCTTGTCAGCTTCGCGCCCGGGGGGCAGGAATTCAATCACTCGTCGTGATCGCGCTACCGACTGGTGCGGAACACTTCGTTGCGGCTCTAGCAGCTTGGCGGTTGGGTGCATGTGTCCTTCCGGTGAGCCCGGATATGCCTCCTTTGGAGCGGGACAAGATACTGAAGGTAATACGCACCTGGCGCACCCCGATCATGATCGGAAACTGGGAAGCAAAGGATATCTCGACAATTGCACTGGAATCCTTCGATGATTTGATTGGATCGTCGTTGGACTCGTTGGACGATGCAATGCCCTGCCCCGGGAAAGCGATCGGCTCCGGCGGATCAACGGGAACTCCAAAGATCATAGTCGATCCGAAGCCCTGGGCCCACGTACCTGGGAGTTGGGGCGCATTGTCCCGCGTGGGATTGCGACCATCCCAGGTGCAGCTCGTGCTCGGTAGTCTTTATCACAACGTGGGATTTATGTGCGGGCATATTGGGCTCTTCGAAGGACACACCCTGATTATCCCAAAGCGGTTCAACGCAGGGCAGGCGGTTGGACTGATCGAGCGGCATCGCGTTCAATTCGCGGGTCTCATACCAATCATGATGCAGCGGATCGCTAAACTGCCTCACGCCAATGCGCTTCAGTTCCCAAGCGTCGAAGGACTTTATCACTCTGGCGGTGCGTGCCCCGAGTGGGTGAAGCGAATGTGGCTGAATATGGTGCGTCCGGAACGACTATGGGAGCTATACGGATCGACGGAGGACACCGGTATAACCATGATCTCCGGCGATGAATGGTTCGCGCGACCCGGGAGTGTCGGGCGGCCCTATCGGACGGATATCGTCATTCTGGATGCCGATAAGCGTCCCCTGCCCTCTGGAACAGTTGGGGAAATTCACATGCGACACACGACACTCGGGGCGACGTTCATCGGAGAGACGTGGCCGTCTCATCCCGGGTTCCTGTACATCGGTGCGCCACCGCCGGACGTAATCGCCGACGGGTTTGTGAGCATTGGCGACCTCGGTTGGCTCGATGATGACGGCTACCTCTATCTCGCAGATCGTCGCGTCGACATGATCAAAAGCGGCGGTATTAATGTATATCCGGCAGAAGTCGAAGGAGCACTGTCTGAACACCCAGAGATCCAGGACGCCGTAGTGATCGGCGTGCCTGACCCCGAATGGGGATACCGTGTCCATGCACTGGTGCAACCGACTCAGTGGCCTCCAGTACTTACTGCAGCCGGACTAGACTCGTTTTGTCGTGAACGGCTTACAGCACACAAGGCGCCCAAATCCTACGAATTGGTTCAATCTCTGCCGCGGGATGCATCCGGAAAGATCCGGCGATCCGCTATACGAGAGGACCGCCAGGCAGGACGCTTTCTGGGCATCCTCTTGTCCGCGTCGCCTCAGAGTTCTGCGCATCGCGATTCGACCTGACTTCCAAGCACTTTCAAGGAGATGTTCATGAAAATGACGGTAGTTGGTAGCGGGACAATGGGATCCGGCATAGCGCAGGTTCTTGCCGTCTCCGGTTTTGATGTGTTCCTGCACGACATTGATGCCACCGCACTCGATCGAGCGCGAGAAGCAATAGAGAACGGGGCCTTCGGCATGCGAGCAAGTGTCGCGCGAAAACGATTGTCGAACGACGATTTCGAACTATCGCGCGCCAGAATCCACTACTGCAGAGACCTCGAAGAAGCGTGTTCGGGCACGGATTGCCTCATTGAAGCGGTTCCGGAGGATTTGGCATTGAAAATGGGGGTGTTTAAACGCTGCGATCGTTTGACTCCGCCGAACGCCATTCTCACGACAAACACCGCGGGCTTACCAATAGCAGCAATGGCTTATGCAACTGACCGCCCCGGGAGAGTCTTAGGGTGGCACTGGGCTCAGCCATGCATCGTGATGAAGATGGCCGAAATCATCGTACACCCAGGGTGCTCGCCCGACACAGTGACGATGGTAGAGCAATTTGCAAGAACATGTGGCAAAAACCCCCACGTTGTAAAGGACCAACCTCGTGAGTGGGGCTTCGTCGCGAATCGCATAATGCTTCGAGTACGAAGAGAGGCCCTTGCGATTGTCCATGAAGGAGTCGCAACGCCGGAACAAGTGGACGCGTTACTCAAGGATTGCTTTCGTTGGCCCGTTGGCGTGTTTGAGATGTTACGAGACCTTAAGCAGTAGAACCGACATCATGAGCCCAGCCACTGGTGGGCGCGCGCGAAGAAAGCTTGTGGATTATAAATCGCCAATGAGAACCCCACATCCGATCCCCATTTACATCGCTGGCGTCGCAGAAACACCGCTAGGCAAGGTGACTGATCAGACGGAGCTGTCCATGGCTGCTATGGCGGCTCGAACAGCGCTCGCGGAAGCCGGTATGACCCTACGAGACGTCGATGCCCTCTTCACAAATTACCTGCCGTATGTCGGTGCCGACAACGGGGCTTCGCGTGTTGGAGAGTATCTGGGCGTCCATCCAAAGTATGCGGACTGCAGCGATCTTGGCGGTGCTGCGTTTGAATGTTTCGTCCAACACGCCATGCTAGCCCTCACCACCGGAAGGTGCGAATGCGCCCTGATCGTCTATGCCTCCCGGCAACGGTCAAGGCGTAGTCGCCCGAGGCAGTCGGAGGCGGATGAGTACTCACTAACGGGTCAGTTTGAGCATCCTTATGGCCTGTTGATGCCGATTTCCCAGTACGCATTGATCGCCGCTCGTCATATGTATCAATACGGAACGACCTCAGAACAGCTGGCCCGAGTCGCGGTCTCGGCGAGGAAGTGGGCGGCTCTTAATACGAAAGCCTGGTCCAGGCAGCCGCTGACGGTCGATGAAGTACTGGCATCGCCGCTTATCAGCGATCCTCTGCACCAGCTTGACTGTTGTCTCGTTACAGATGGGGGAGGCGCTATCGTCGTTACGACAGCGTCCCGAGCTCGAGACGCGTCAAAGAATCCGATTCGTATACTCGGTTTGGGTGAGTCTCATGCAGAATATCATGTTTCCCAGATAGCTGATCTCACTGTAACCCCAGGCGTGGATTCGGCCCGGCAGGCGTTCGCTATGGCGGGCATTTCCGCGAGCGATGTAGATGTGTTTGAGCCGTATGACAACTTTACTAGCTCCGTAATTTCGCAACTGGAGGACTGTGGCTTTTGCCGCAAGGGCGAAGGCGGTTCTTTCGTACAGGACGGGCACACGGAGCCCGGCGGATCACTTCCGACCTCGACTATGGGCGGAGGCCTGTCTTATTGCCACCCAGGAGCGCTGGGCCTGCTGCTGCTGATAGAGGCAGTCTGCCAGCTGCGGGGTGAAGCGGGCGCAAGACAAGTTCCCGGGGCAAACCTAGCCGTTGCCCATGGGGTCGGAGGTCCGGCCTTCTCAACGTGTGCCACCGTGGTGCTTGGCCGTGAGTAGCGAAATGGAACGTACGCTTGGCGATCCCACTCACGAGGCCTTCTGGAAAGCGGCCAGAGACGGAGTGTTGGTCGTCCAGCGCTGCGGGTCCTGTGGTCACCACCAATTTTACGGCCGATCGTTCTGCCTTCGTTGCGATTCGGACTCGGTCGCATGGACGCCCGTAGGAGGCGGCGGGACAGTCTATTCAGCTACTCGGGTCCGGAGGAGCTGGATGCCACATGTTGAAGTGCCATACATAGTAGCGGTCGTAGAGCTGGATGAAGGCGTGCGCTTGGTCACAAATATTGTGAACGGCGAAGCAAATATCGGAGACCGCGTCCGCCTGTTGTGGCGGCAGAGGGCCGGTTTGCCTCCTATACCCGTGTTTGAGCCCTGTCCCAGCCGATGACGGTATGCTCGGCTTGTTCGCGCGAGCAGTTTGTCGTTAGAGCGTCGGCAGGTTACGCGCCGATGGCCAAGCTGTACCCGTTGCCCTCGGAGATATGCGGTTCGAAGAGCGGCATGCATACGGAGCGCTGTGCCGCTCGATCGAGGCGACGGGTTATACGCGCCCGAGTGGCGAACTCGCCAGTTGGGGGTCCGCACTGATCATGCGACCGCGCCTGCGGCTCATGCGGCGCCACGTGTGTCTCGTCGGTGCGCCGCTCACCATGGAAATCCACGTGCGGATTGGGCCCCGGGGGCGGCGGATCGTCCTTGCCGCCGGGCCGTCGCATACTCTTGACCGCAGACCATGCCTCAATCAGCGTCCCATCGACGCTGAAGTGCTCCGAAGACAGGTGCCCCTCGCGCCGAGCGCGTCGGCCGATACGCCGCAGAAGCTTACGAGCCATACGCGCCTCGATCAGCCGATTGCAGTTCTTGGTGAAAGTGGAGTGATCCCAAACCGGCTCGTCCATCGACAGCCCGACGAACCAGCGAAACAGCAGGTTGTAATCCAGCTGCTCGCACAAGAGCCTCTCGGAACGGATCGAGTAGAGCACCTGCAGCACCAGCGCCCTCACCAGTCGCTCCGGGGCCACCGACTCACGACCTTCCGAGGCATAGACCCGCTCGAAATCCCTGCTCATCGACTTCAGCGCATCGTCCAGAAGTGCCCGAACCCGACGCAGCAGGTGCCATGCAGGCACTCAGTTCTCCATCGAGACGTAGCTGAAGAGGCGGCCTTGATCTACATCCGCTCCGCGCCCACCGCTCATCTGCCTGGGACGTCCTGTGACGCACGCGTGGCAATTTTCAACAGCCTGCTAGGGGGATTCGTATGAACTACGATGGACTTCAAGACAAGGTTGCGCTAGTCACGGGGGCAGGGCGCGGAATTGGGTTTGCAATTGCTGAATCGCTTGGCCGCCGGGGCGCAAAGATCGGAGTTAACGACGTGCGGCCCGCCGAATCTGAGGCAGCAGTCACCGCGTTGAAACGTGCCGGGATTACGGCAATTTCGTTGGCTGGAAACGTGACAGCCACCTCGGATGCCAACGCGGTTATTGATCAAATTGAGAGTGAGTTTGGGCGCCTCGACATTCTGGTTAACAACGCGGGCGTTCTGAAACCCACACGGACGGAAGCGATTTCGGATGAGGAATGGGACTTTGTCATCAACGGAAATCTGAAGAGCACCTTCCTATGTTGTAGGGCTGCAATTCCCGCCCTCCGCCGGTCGCGAGGAGGCAGCATCATTAACATGTCTTCTAGCGCAGGGAAGAGCGTCAGCACTATCGGTGGGCCGCATTATACTGCGGCAAAGGCAGGCGTCCTTGGACTGACTCGCCATCTCGCGCGAGAACTTGCGGCCGAGCATATTCGAGTGAACGCCGTGTGTCCTGGGCTGATCGACACCGAGATGGTGAGATCAACTATTCCTGAGGCAACCGTGAAATCCTATGCGGCGGTTTTCCCAGCCCTACGCCTCGGTCTACCGAGCGAGGTAGCCGACTTGGTCGTGTTTCTCGCATCAGATCTCTCGTCGTACATAACCGGTGCTTCCTGCGACATTAACGGCGGCGACCTGACTATTTAACGTGAGCATCCCGGCGGTCACAGCTTTGACGTCGACTTTGACAGGCTCTTGGGCTGCGTATTCCGGCGATCGTGAAGAGTAAAATCAACGCGATGGTGAACAGTGAGCGGAGCCGGCAGCCGGTGCAGATGGATTTCGGCGCCGGTCCCTTCCTGACCGATCCGGCTGATCCGTCGAGCCAGCGGCGGCGAAGTACCTGGTGCTTCGTGATGACGTTGTGCTTCTCGCGGCACCGGTACGTCGAGTTCGTCTTCGACCAGACGGTGATGGCCTGGCTCGCCTGTCACCGGCGTGCCTTCGAGTGGTTCCCCCGGGTGCCCGACCGGGTGATCATCGACAACGCCAAGTGCGCCATCACCCGCGTCTGTGTCCGCGATCCGATCGTGCAGCGCGTTTGCCTCCGCAGCCTTCCTTCAGTCTTCGTGCCTATTCACTCAGCCTTTATATCTTAGTTAAATCTATATCGCACATCCGGTTCGGCTGGCCCTTACATGCTTACTGCTGGCGATAATCGATGTCCATCCTTACGATCATCGCTGCGTTACGAGGGTTCCGGGGCTCATGAACTCCGTCGCTGTCATTGACCGCCGTACCTTGATGACCGGGATCGCGTCTGCCCTGGTCGTCCGGAAGGCTTTCGCGCGGCCAATGACCGTCGGACCGACATGGTATGACCACTCTATCATTATCGACGGCCTCGGCGGAATTGTTGATCCCTACTCGCCGAATGGCCAGACTCGCCTCAGCGAGCGGGCGTGGAATGAATTGAGGCGGACTGGCGTTACCGCCGTCAATGAGACTCTCCTGCCTGTCGGCAACTAGCCCGATGCGTGGCCCACGCCCGCTCGATCATCGAGGCCTGGCAACACGAGTACAACGAGGAGCGACCGAAAAGAGTCCTCGGCGGGCTGACGCCGGTCGATTATGCAAGGCGATTGACCGAAAAGGAATGTCGAGCGACGCAAGCGCGAGCACCTGACTGAGCCCGAAATCGAGCGGCTCCTGAAGACTGCCGGCGAGAATCGCCGGGCTGCGGGATCGCACGGCGGTGCTGCTCGCGTTCCGCCACGCGCTGCGGGTCAGTGAACTGTGCGCGCTCACCTGGGACGATGTGACCGACCTGGACCACGCGAACCGCGCCACGCTGAATGTGAGGCGCCTCAAGGGGTCCGTGTCGGGGGCGCACCCGTTGGAACCCGACGAGGTAAGCGCCGTGCGTAAGCTGCGAGCGGCGGCCCAGGGCGCCGTTTACCTGTTCGAGTCTGAGAGGGGCGAGCAGATGACGCCGGCAGGGTTTCGCAAGATGCTGGCGCGGCTTGGGAAGGCAGCCGGCCTCGGTTCGCTCAAGGTGCACCCGCACATGCTCCGGCACTCGACCGGATACGCGCTCGCAAACCGCGAGGGAGTCACCACGCGCGATGTCGCCGAGGTGCTCGGGCATGCCAATCTGAACAACACGCGCCGGTATGCCGCGCTCAACGCGAATCGGTTTCGAGGGATCTGGCGCCGTCACAAGTAGCGGGCGGCGTCGCTGGCGGAGAGATGAAAAACCGAGCGCGCTGTCTTTTTGCCGAGCGACCTTTGCCAGCGCCCCCCCGGGGAGGTGCGTGGGCAGCGAGCGCTCGGCGGGTGGTTGGCTCGGGACCCGCCCCGGATACAGGGGGGTCCATTAGACAAACCTGACTTTTCCCTCCCGCATGAGCGGAGGCTCCCTCCCGCATGAGCGGAGGCACTCGCCTCTCTGGCATGGTGGCAATTTCCTGACCTACCGGTAGCTACCCCTTGCTGCCGAATAGCCATTAAGATCGCATTAGGGCGCTTCCGGGGGTGGGCTGAATCGTCCCGGCTTCTCCGGAGAGCTCCGGGTTTAGGTCAGGCCGCGATGGCCAGACCTGATTGCTGACGATAATACTCCGCTTCGAACTCCGCTGGTGGGACGTAACCGATAGGCTCGAGGAGGCGGCGGTTGTTGAACCAGTCCACCCATTCCAGAGTTGCGTATTCCACCGCGTCCAGAGAGCGCCAGGGACCGCGAGCGTGAATCACCTCGGTCTTGAACAGCCCGATAATCGTCTCGGCCATAGCGTTGTCGTAGGAATCACCAGTACTGCCAACAGAGGCGTCCACGCCCGCATCCTTGAGCCGCTCGGAGTAGCGAATAGACAGGTATTGCACTCCACGGTCGCTGTGGTGAATCAGGCCTTCACCGACCTGACGAGCATAGAAAGCCTGCTCCAGCGCATCGAGCACCAGGTCCGTCTGCATCGATCGGCTGACGCGCCAGCCCACAATGCAGCGGGCGAACACGTCGATGACGAAGGCGACATACACGAAACCGGTCCATGTGGCGACGTACGTGAAGTCGGCGATCCACAGCTCATTGGGCCGGGAGGCGACGAACTGCCGCTGTACGCGATCAAGCGGGCACTGGGCGGCATCGGCGGGAATGGTCGTTCGCTTCTTGCGCCCGCGCACGACGCCGCAGAGGCCCTCCCGGCGCATCAGCCGCTCGACCGTGCAGGGTGCGGTGGGAATGCCTTCGCGCCGCAACTGCCGCCATACCTTGCGCGCTCCGTATGCTCGAAAGTTCTCGTCCCAGACCCTGCGGATCGAGCCGGAAAGCTCTGCATCGCGCCGCACGCGAGGAGGCAGTCGCGATGGATCGGCTTGCCGGCTCTTCTGTTCGTAATACGTCGATGGGGCGATCGGCAATTGCTTGCAGATCGACTCGACCCCGTACTCGGCACGATGCGCGTCGATGAACGCGACCATCACTTCCCGCGGCGGTCGAGCTCCGCCTGGGCAAAAAACGCCGACGCCTTGCGTAGGATTTCATTGGCGCGCCGAAGCTCGGCGTTCTCGGGCTCCAGCCTGTTTGACCCGCTCACGATCCGCCAAAGCCACATTGCGGCGTGGATCAGCAGTCGCTTCGGCCCTCATCACCCATGATCGCAGCGTCTCCGTCGTGCACCCGATCTTCTCGGCGATCGACTCCCAGCGGGAGGGATGTTCGTGGACGTGCTCCTGGAACAGCCGGACAACTCGCTCTTGGACTTCAGCTGAATATCTCTTTGACGTATTTCCCATGGCTCCATTCTCTCAAGTGATGGAGCCTCCGGGAAACCCGGGGCGGTTCACACCCCGGCTTCGCCTTCCTTCAGGATCTCTACGATTTGAGCTTCGGTAAACCTCGACTTGCGCATTGCCCTTCCTCCCCTGCGATAGAGTCTACTATTGCGCTGTCTCTCTATCGGGAAAGCTTACGTCTCCTCCAGGTGTCGAGGGTCCCATCAACATAGGTAACAAAGGTCAACTCAAAGGTAAGCGGTTGACCAACAACTCCTCCGGCGCCCCGCCGGAACGTGTCTGGGGCGGGCTCCTGCGAGCGGCGCCGATGTTGCCTTGATTCTCGTCTCCCTAAGCTCAATTAGAGGCCGAAATTGCCAAACAGGCATGTGGCATGCCAAACCTAATAGTGGTGGAATCCGCGTCGACCGATCGAATTACTCCGCCAAAGCGCTCATTCAAGTTAGCGTCCTCCACCTCCAGGCTCGCTGCTTGAGCGTCATCCGGAAAAAACACGCTAAGCTCGTTGGCCGACTGAGTGACGAGTCCGATAAGTCTTGCTGGGATCCGAATCGTTGCTTTGACTCTCAGCTCCTCCAGCTGCGTCGAAATGTCACACGGCATGCCGAAGTTCGATAGTCTACCGTTCTCTACTACTGTATTGCCGCGAACGCAATCGCCCTTAGTTTGGGCGAACATTGTCAAGAGTTCACTGAATGAGACAGGTTTTGGCGATGCGCCCCTTAGTCGTGCCTGTAGCTTGAGCAACGGTTCCCTCGATCCTTTTGGATACTTCGTTACCTCGCAAAGGGGAGACGGATTTTCCTCATTGCATTCCGCTCGGCAGTCAAGTGGTGAGGTCGAAGCCGCAATTCTTGCTCCGTTTTCCATGATGAGATGGACGAGCGAATACGACAGGCGATTCATCCCCTCTCGATCAAGCTTCTCAACCAGGCGCTTGAAGCCTTCCACTTGGTCCTGAGCTTCCTCGGCCTCATTGAAATACCTTCCATTCCAGTCCATTTGGACCACCACGATACCTGTACTCGCGCATTCCTGAGCAACGAAGCTCGTGGTAGTCCCGGATGTGAGGAACCATTGTCCGCTCCCATGTGGCGGACTCTACTCCGGTTCCGTACTAATCGCGGGGGTCACCTCAAGCCGGCCACAGGCACCGCGAGAATTTGTCACCGGCTCCGGCCTCGATCCTGCATTTTCAGAACACCGACGGGCCTTACCCCGAGGAGGGGCTCCGGGTTATGATGCCGCGCTCGTTCGCGATGAGGACATCCCAGGGATCTCCATCCTCGGAAAGCATGTGCGGAATCAACCCGTAATTGCCGGGGTAGCGCATCGCCATGTCGACGAAGCGAATCGACGATGAGGGCACCCGTCGCCTGTCCCATCTCGTACTTGATCGGTGCGTCGTTGACGGGCACCTAAACGATGACATTGACCTCAGGTTGATGAGGCGTGATCTGGACTTCTGACAGCGCCGCTTTAGCGCAGCACACATTATTCTTCTCTAACTTCTACGGCAGGCTTGCTATTTGAGCACATGAGCCGGTAGATTCCCAAAGTCAAAAGCGGGCCGACATAAAGAACTAGAAAACCCCACGCCATCGTTCCGTATCCCTTGGCGACTAAATCTATAACGCCGAATGAGGAAAGACCACCGCTGATCACTACGCAAAGGACCGCAATGCCTGCGCGTGTTGGTCGAGTGATCGGCCTGCGGGCCTGCTCCGCCAGCCAGCCATCCACGCGCTCATTGACACTCTGGACAAAGCAGAGCCCCGTATCCAGCAAACTGCCTAATAGTACGGCAATATACCCTCCCGTCAGGAGCGGCAGACCCAGGCTTGCGATCATGAAATATGCCGGTATCGCCTGACGCAGCACTGCTGGATAACCAACGCCGAAGCTTAGGTGCAGCAGCACAGCGGGGATCATTCCGCACGTCGCACTCAACACCCCTGAGACGAGCGCTTCACGCCGCGTCTTGATTTCGCTCGTCGCGAAGAGCATCGCCGGGATTACGACGCTCGCATAGAGCGTGTACTGCAGCGCGGCGGTCAACCAACCTTTCCCGACATCGAAATGTGTGAACTCTGCAACGATGCGCCCACCAGCGTTACGAGAGATGACAACGAAATAGGCGAGAAACACAATGCTCAGGAGCACCGATTTGAAGGCGAGTATCCGTGTCACCCATTTGCGGCCGTAGAACGCTAGCAGTACGATCAGAAAAAGCAACGCCGCCATGCCGGCGACCCCGGGCAGCCGGAAGTATTGCTCAACCACACTGCGTGCGGCAGCGGCAATGATGGCCAGCACCAAGGCAAACATCATCAGGTATAGAACCTCGAACGCGATCCAGCCGCGGCCGAGCAAGGCGCGAAGAAAGCGGCGGTAGTCATAAGCTCGATAGACTCGCGCAAACTCAAAACTGACGCTCAACAGTACGGCGAAGCTAATCGTGACAACGGCTAGACCGAATGTACCGCCCAGCAACCCAAAGTTCGTGAAGTACTGAACAATCTCACGGCCGGTAGCATAACCTCCGCCGATCATGACGGATTGAAACGCGGTCACCGGCATCACATACACGCGCCAGATTCTTAGCGCTGCATTATTCATGGGCGCGTCTCTTACACCAGTTGTGATTTCCACGGCATCACGTAGTTGCACATAGGGCTCGTTGCTTCATTCGTTGTAAATATCCAGTAGCGGATAAGCGCTGAAAGACCCCATGTAATCAAAACGCGCATCCATGGCGCACTTCTTAACCACCATATGTTTGCTCTTGAGGTCGCCCTCCGCACAAGACACGGATGCAAGGAATCAGGAAAGAGGAATCCGCACATGCCGAGAGCGTAAAATCTTCTCCCTCAGAGAAGGCCGATTGGGAGACGCTCAACCGTCAGGTACGTGTTGCGTCTTCGCCTCCCATCTGTCTGCATGAGAGAAAGACAGGACTGAAAGTCCGACTCCCGATGTCTTGTGCTCGTCTCCCACACAATAGCCGTGCCGCTGGTCGCCATTATAACGCCTCCAACTGCGACCCTAAGGCTGCACGTTCGTGTGTATGTCAGAATTCGGCGGTGGAAAATATTTTTTATACCACCCAATGGAGCGGTTGATGTCGTCGATGATGTGCCCCGTTTCTGCCAGACCGTGCCCTTCGCGGGGATATAGCACCAATTCGGTTGGTACACCCACCTGCTTCAAGGCAATGTAGTATTCCTCTACTTGGGAAATGGTAGCCGCTGGGTCGTTCGCGCCGGAGAGCAGCAACGTAGGTGTGGCGACGCTGCTCACGTGGCGCAGGGGTGAACGCTCCCAAATGAAGTCCAGGAGATTGCCTTGGTGCATGTACGCGCCATATTCCTGCTGCTGATAGTGAATGCCCGTCAGGTATGTGTAGCTAATAAGGTCGGTCATGGGCGCCGTGGGAATCGCGGCTTTGAATTCCCTCGTTTGGCTAATAATCCATTCGGTGAAGAAGCCACCATTACTCACCCCTTCAATGCCCATGCGATTCCGGTCAATCCAAAGATTGCGACGTACAGATGCGCTCACGAGATAGAGCACATCCATGGGTTCATAATGATCCTGATCGGCGAACACTGCTGCAGCAAACTCTTGTCCGTATCCCGTTGAGCCGCGATAATTCGTTGTCAGGGTGGCCCAGCCCTGCGCGGCATATACTTGCGCTTTGAAGTCGAAGGCCGGACCATTGGCGCCATTCGGCCCTCCATGTATGTCCACGATCAGCGGGTGTTTCGATCCCGGACTGATGGAAGTGGGTACCGTGAGGTATCCTTCAACTTCGTACTTATAATCGGCGCTGAGGCAGTCTATTGGCTCTACCTTGGCGATCTCTCGTCCGGATAAAACCTCCGCATTCAACTTCGTGAGCTGGCGCGTAGTTCCATTCTGCATCACGTAAAGCTCACCCAGATCCTGTGTCCCCCAAAAGCTATACGCAAGAACCCCTCCTTTGCCCACTGAGAACGACACGACCCTCCCGAGGTCTTTCACAACCGCTTCGGGTTGGCCACCGGCAACGGGCGAACGATAAAGCCACTCGTTTCCACGCACATCAACCGTGTAATAGACCGCCTGCCCATCCGGTGACCACTCTGGCGTACGCTGGCGGTTATCGGGGGTGTTGCCCAATTCGTGCCGATTGGTCCCGTCAGCGTTCATCACCCAAACATGGTTGTCCAGGTTCTGAGAGTCCATAGTGTTCAGACCGCCCCTGTTGGACAGGAATACAATGCTTCTGGCGCCCGGCGACCACTGAGGTTCGTACTCGCCGCTCTCGCTCGCAGTCAAGCGATGGATTGAGCCGTCACGGGTTCCAACTGCAAACATGTTTTCGTCCCAGAACTCATCGGGATCGGGCTCCCGATCCGACATGAAGACAATCTCCTCGCCATTGGGCGACCAGTCGACCCCATGCTCGGCAAAGTTCCCTTTGGTCAGCTGGCGAACGTGTCCGCTATCAACGTCGGCAATGAAGATGTGCTCGTTCCGATTGTCATTGAAAATGGAAAAGCCTTCCGAGAAGTCGGTTGTATGATAGTTGTAGCGCTTGAACACCATCGGATCGCCGCTGGCAGCGGCGGTATATGGTCCTGGGGTAGTGGAGACAAACGCAATTTTCTTGCTGTCAGGCGACCACGTCACGTCGTCCCCTTCATGCTTGGACCGACTGTTAGTTCCTATTACAGACGCCAATGATCTACTGCCTGAACCGTTCGGATGTGCAATCATCAACTCGGCATGATGATGATCCGTGCCCTTAACTTCGGCCACAAAGGCGATCCACTCGCCATTCGGTGACCACACCGGCTCGGCGCTCTCCTCCGCATCCGATAGCAGCCGTGTTCTCTTGCTGGCAAGGTCCATCACCCATACACGTGAGTAAGGTCGCCCGGGCCGATCACGGTAAATGATCTCATATGCGACACGCGTGGCATCCGAAGAAAGCGCCACTGTGCCGACCGATCGCATGCGCACAAGATCGCTGCTACGCAACCTCATCGCCTGCGCTCCCGCCGAGGTCGACCCAAGAGCTAAGGCTCCAGCTATCACTAGAAAGGGAGAGCATCTGTGGCGCATGGGTTCAATCCCCCCTTTTACTAACACTGAAGCGTTGAATTCCTAGCGAGCGTAGATTTCCGAATAACCGCGGAGCGAACGTGAAATTTGTTCTACGGGCGCGAGCGGGCGGCGACACCACTCGGTCGATGAAGCCCACGCCCGCGATTCTACCTTCCGTAGTTGTCCGAACTCCTTCAGTTTACGGAAGCACTCCGCGGTGCCGAGCCTCAGCTCGTACATCATCGACAACATCGTTCCGCGGCTCAAACAGCCCCTCGCCCGCGGCGGATCGCTACGAACGCCGTAGCCTAAAACAGGTACCTGACGGTAATCCCCGTAGTCAATGGGGGGATATGCGTAGCTTGAATTAGACGGTCCCCCACTCCGTAGTGACTGTAGCCCACTAGCGGATTGGAATTGGTGGCGTTGTCTACGAACACCGAGGCATCCAAGCCACCATACACAACGCCCATGCGCAGGTTAAGCATGCTGTAAGCCGGGTCCTGATGCAGGCCGAGCACGGGGTCATAGGCCGCAACCGCGGGATCCAATAAGGGCATCGCACTCATATGCCGAAAATCGACTCGAACATAACCGGTGGTCTGCGACCAGAACGGCA
>Ga0134128_10002246_pt1 | contig 24062 bp, 24 predicted proteins | sample KB31754_FD_96462 | JGI IMG/M metagenome (GOLD analysis project Ga0134128, IMG submission 96462) | Terrestrial soil microbial communities with excess Nitrogen fertilizer from Kellogg Biological Station, Michigan, USA - KB3-175-4 | ecosystem: Environmental > Terrestrial > Soil > Unclassified ... | reverse complement strand
GATCCGTCGGCCGGTGTGACGCGCTCAAGTGAAAGTCGACAAAACGAGCCTGGTAGCAATGCTCCTGGAAGTCGGCGAGGAGAACGCCGCCGTCCTACTTGCCCGCTCGCGAGTCGCCGACGTGATCGACACCGAGCGAGACCTCGACGCACTCCTGCTGTTCGGACTCGATCCCGATCAGGTCAACGAAGTCTCGCGGTTGGCCGTTGGCACGGCCGCAGCTGATGACGTCAACACCCGGCGCCGAAACGGCGAACTGTCAAAGACCATCTCGCGACGCTGGGCGAAGCTCGTCGAGGACTGGACGCCACCGTAGCGGGTGGCTTCGCCATTAAATATTGCTGCCGCAACCTATGCCGACGTGCCGACCCACCGTGACACGGAGCTTGCTTCAATGTGCACGGTTAGGAAACGAATGTAGGCATGGCGGCCCAACCGCGCACCGCAGCGGTCTCCGACGGCACCGCGTTGGGCCAGTCGACCTCCCAGGCTGGAAAGCGCTTGATGATTTCCTCCAGCGCAATCCGACCCTCCAGACGGGCCAGCGCGTTGCCCATACAAAAATGTGTCCCCGCGCCAAAGGTCATGTGCGAGTGCAGTTCGCGGTGAATGTCGAACACCTCACCGTCCGGCGCGAAGCGGCGATGGTCGCGATTGGCCGCGCCGACCAGCATGAGCATCGCCGAGCCTTGGGGCACCGCGTGGCCGTAGTACTCGACGTCACGGGCGACGTAGCGGGCGATCTGCAGCGCCGGCGGCTCCCAGCGCAAGATTTCCTCGATCGCCCGGGGAATCAAGCCGGGGTCCTCCACCAGGTCACGGCGCTGATCCGGATAGTCGGCCAACGTCTTTCCGGCCCAGCCGATCAGCCTGGTTGTAGTTTCGGAGCCGGCGGTGGCGATGACCGTCAAGTACAGCAGCAACTCATCGCGGCGCAGCTTGCGCACAGCGCCGGTTTCATCTTCAAATTCGGCATTGAGTAGTTCGGTCATGATGTCGTCGGACGGGTGCTCGGCGCGCCAGTCGATGAACTCCGCGAATACCTCGCCGGTAGCCAGTGCATCGACCGTCTGGCCTTGCAGAGTTTCCTCGCCGTGGTCGGTGATCTGCCGCTGACGGTCTTCAGGGATGCCCAGAAGCATTCCAATGACGCGCATCGGCATCTGCTCGCCCAGGTCGTTGACGAAGTCGAAGCGATCCGATCCGACAAGGGGATCCAAGCAACGCGCGGTGAATTCGCGGATCTGCGGCTCGAGGGCAAGCACCTTGCGCGGTGTAAACATCCGCGACAGGAGGTTGCGGTGGATGTTATGGATCGGCGGGTCTTCGAAAATCAGTGTCCCCGAGGGGATTTCCATACCCGACTTGATGATCTCCAACACGGCGCCGCGCCCGGAAATGAACGTGTCGTGGTCAACGACAGCCTTATTGACGTCGTCATAGCGGCTCAATGCGTAGAAGTCGTGCTGTTCGTTGTAATAGAGCGGGGCTTCTTCGCGGATCCTGGCAAACACACGATAGGGATCCATGTTGAGGTCAACGTTGTACGGGTCGTAGTACAAATCAGCATCGGGGTGGGCGGTCGGCGGGGACATCAGACTCCATTGGGACGGAGGGGATACTGAACTGGTTGAGGAAGCACAAAGGTGTCCCTGAGTGCGTGCCGCGCCTAGGTATCGCTCGGAGGATAAAAGTACTCCCGCCAGGCTTTGATCTTTCCGTCTTGCACCTGATACGCGCCCATGACCGGCCAGCTCAGCTGCTTTCCATCCACGACCCAGTGGTCACGACGCTCCATCAGTACCACGTCGCCATCCACCGCGAGATGCAGGATTTCGAGGTCGACGCACGTCCCGCCGGCGAAGAAGACCGCCATCATCTCGTGGATGGCGTCGCGGCCAGATAACTTCGGCCAGGAAGGGCCGATGTCGAAAGTAGCGTCTCGGGCGAAGTGACTCATCACTTCATCCACATCATTGCGGCTCCATGCGGCGATTTCGGCACGCACGACTTCCTCAGCGGTCATCGACTTCCTGTCAGCATGCTGTGACAACACAGTTACACTAACACACAAAAATGTAATGCACACCTGGTCGCTCACTTCTGGTGGCCGATGTTTGTCCCGAGCGCTCAACGGCCTCAAATGATGGCGAGTCGAACGGGCGAATCCTCCCAGGCTGATACAAGATTCGCGCATAACTGGTCTGGACGTCACTTATCAGAGGCGGTCTCCGCGGGCGCTCGTAGAGTGACCGCGGATCATTGAACGCCGTGGCCGCGGATGGCGGCGGCATATCCTACTTAGCCTTTGCTCTTAACCCGGGATGCGGATTCCAGCTCGAATATGTTGGTAAGCAACCGATTTGAATTGATTAGCCGCCAACGCGCGCGTTGGTCGTCGGCCAGACTCCGGATTGCGAACCATCAAGATCGATCCCTACGACCAGTTACTGGCCGCTATTGCCTAGGCCGAAGGGGGGCGGTAACCGGCTGCTGATCGCCTCAGCTGCCATATCAGTTCAGGGCAAAGCAAATTCACCGCGTAAGACACCAGGTAATCGGTAGCGAACTCATCGTTGGGCGTCACATCGAGCCGCGTACCGTCCATCACTTGGGCATAGGTTTCACCTCGGGAGACGTTGCCGCAGATGCCGCGCCCATACTGAAGCGCATCGGTATTGTCGGGAAAGCTGTAGTGGCGCCGCACAGTTACGTCGTAAATGTACTCAACCTCGGGCGCCGGAGCGGCACTCGTCTTGGGCGCATAAGTTGCTGCGCTGATAACAGCAGCGACGATGATCGCGGCCCACCGAGTTGTACGTTGCATGGCGGCAATATGCCGGCAGCGGCTCATCAGACGATCGCCGGCATCGACTCCCAGCCCCGCACCGCAGAGGTCGACGTCAATTTCGCTTGCTCGAGGTCGATGTCCCATTCGGGGAACCGCTTCAGGATTTCCTCAAGCGCGACCCTGCCCTCTAAGCGTGCTAGCGCCGAGCCTAGACAGTAGTGGGCGCCACGGCCGAATCCCAGATGCTGCGGAGCCCGCCGGTGAATGTCGAAAACGTCGCCATCGGGCGGGAATTGGCGATGGTCACGGTTGGCTGCTGCGAGCATCAGCAGCATTACGCTTCCCTCCGGCACGGTCTGCCCGTAGTACTCAACGTCGCGGGTTACGTACCTGGCCATGTTGGGACCAGATGGTTCGTAGCGGACTAGCTCGTCAATCGCCTGTGGGATCAGGGAAGTGTCTTCGACGAGCTGGCGCCGTTGCTCGGGATTATCGGCGAGTACCTTGCCCATCCAGCCGATTAGCCGGTTGGTCGTCTCGTTACCTGCCCCGACGACCAGACTTGCGTAGGCTCGCAATTCCTCCCGGGTCAGTCGTCGAGTGGTGCCGGTTTCGTCCTCAAATTCGACACTGATCAGGTCGGTGACGATGTCATCTGAGGGATGTTCGGCTCGCCAATCGATGTAGTTCGCGAAGAGCTCCCCAGCGTCGATGCTGTCGGCTGCGACCTCCATGGGCTGTCCGGCTTCGGTGCGGAGATTGTCATCCCAACGTTTCCGTACGGCCTCGTGGCTTTCTTCTGGAAGACCTAGCAGCATACCTATCACCCGCATGGGCATTTGCGCGCCGAGGTCGGCCACGAAGTCAAATCGGCCGCTGCCGACCAACGGATCCAGACAGCTAGCACAGAATTCGCGGATCTTAGGCTCCAGCGCGCTGATCTTGCGTGGCGTGAACATCCGGGCCAACAGCTTTCGGTGGATGTCGTGTATGGGCGCATCCTCGAAAATGATGAAGCCAGGCGGGATTTCGATGTTGGCCTTTACGGTTTCCAACACGTCGCCTCGAGCGGAGCTGAAGGTCTGGCAGTTGACTGCGGCGGCATCGACGTCCGCGAATCGGCTCAGAGCGTAGAAGTCGTACTCGCTGTTGTAGTAGAGCGGGGCTTCCTCGCGAAGCCGCCGATACATGTCGTAGGGAGCTAGGTTGAGTTCGATGTTGTATGGGTCGTAGTTGACGTCGCTGGTCGTGCTAGCTGTCATTGGTATCTCCCATCGCAGGAAACTAGTCCTGTTAGGCGTTGGCGTGCGGGAACGCTTTCGTCAGTCGCGCCGCGGTCGGACAGACGTGGCACATACGTAGGTGTGCGAGTTCAATCGATCAATTGGTATAGCGTTAAAGCGTTTTCACTAAGAATCTTGCGCGCGTCCGCCTCTGATGTAAGGTCGACGATCTCGTTGATGGCGTTCGCGGTGTAGCCGAACGTGCCTTCGCTGTGCGGGTAGTCCTGGCCCCACATCACGCGGTCAGCGCCGAGGTAGTCGAGCAACTTCAGGCCGATCGTGTCGGTCTGGAAAGTCGCGTACATGTTGTTCTGCCAGTAGTAGCTCGGGCGGTGCTTCATCTGCCAGCCGAATAACTCACGGTGTGCGCCGTAGGTCAGTTCGGCGTCTTGAAGCGCTCCGGCGACCCAGTTAATGCCTCCCTCCGCGAACACAACCCGCAGGTTCGGGTGCCGGTCGAAGATGCCGCCAAATATCAGGCTGCCGAAAGCTCGGCGGAAAGGTGCCGCTTGCATGATGAAGAAGGTCCCGAAGCCGCCTCGGCCTCCCGATGAGGGCACCTCTCCGATGTGGAAATTAACCGGCAGGTTGGCTTCTGCGGCGCAAGCCCAGAACCGGTCCATCTGCGGGCTGTCATAGTCGATGACGTTTCCCTCGGCGTCCTTACCGGGATTAAACGGAATCATGAAGCTCTTCAGCCCGAGGTCGACGATCTGCTGGATGGCCTTTTCAGCGCGCTCTGGATTCCACCAGTTGCTGCAGATACCGACGGCGTAGAAGCGGCCCCGGCCATTGGCACTGAGCTCGGCCACGTACTCGTTGTACGTGCGGTACATGAGTTCTTGCATTTCTTGGTCTGGATAGCGGACAAAAGCCATCAGGCTCTGCGGGTAGACGATCTCCTTATCGATACCCTCATCGTCCAGGTGCTTGTTGCGGACGTGAAACTCAAAGCCATCGTTGAGGACCGAGCGAGCCAGCGCGGTGTCGACGTCGGCGCCTTCCGGATACGCCTGCATCGCATCTGGGAACCCAACACGCCAGTACCGATCGAACCACACACGGGGAGCGGCGTTGCGACGTTCCGCTGGGAAACGCTCGTAGAAGATGTCCTCGGTCAGCTCGATGTGGTTGTCCGCCGAAACCAGGATGAGATCCGCCGGCAACTTCGCGCTGTCACGAGACTGGCCAATGCGGTCGACAATCATCCCCGCGTCCGCTGCGAGCGGGTTTTCAAAGGTCAGGCGTTCATCGAGCATGGCGTCCTCTCCGTTGAATTCTTTTCAGGTCCTCGGTCCGAGCTCCAGAGCTTGTGCACCACTGAGCCATTGACTCAGATGTCCACCCACGTTGTGATGCTAGCCACACGCGTCCAGAAATGCAACGTTGTTGCACTTATAGCTCAGTGTGGCAAAGGGCCGACGCCTGTGGCTCTCGTCAGGTGCGTTCAGATGGAACGTATTGCCTTACTTCCCAGTCGCGCGGGTCATTCGCCGCGATCGGGATTGCGCCGGGGGGCGTGTCAGCGATCGCCTCGCCCCATCGCGCCGCGACCATCTCGATGGTGAGCGGGTTGGCGGTGAATCCGCTGGTCTCGGCTATGTACATCCGATTGACGAGTCCACCGACGCTGGTGATTGTGTCGCCGGTTACCGGGCAGCTTTCGTGTGACAAAAAGGCGGCGACGGGTGCGACCAACTCGGCCGGCAAGCTGGCCTCGGCCATTTGGTACATGGGCGACGTTGTGTGCTGCTGTGCGACCACCATGCGGGTGAACGCGCCGGGGTTGAGGGCATTGACCTTGATGCCGTGCGCGTCTCCTTCCGAAGCGAGGGCGCGACTGAACGAGAAAACGCCACCCTTGCTCGCGCTGTATGCAACGAGCAGCGGCGCGCCGCCGATCGCGCCTGAGGAGGTGTTGACAATGCGGCCGTAGCCCTTTTCCTTCATGTGGCTCCAGGCCGCGCGGCACGTCCAGATAGCGCCCATCAGATTTATGTCGATATGTCGCCGGATGTCCTCCGCCGTCATCTCCTCGAATGCGGCTGCGATCGAGATACCAGCATTGTTGATGAGGATGTCGACACCGCCGTAAGCATCGATCGCGGTTTGGATGAGTGCGGCCGCACCCTCCTCTGTTGCGACCGAGTTGGTGTCTGCGACTGCGTTACCCGCGGCGGCGCGGATTTCGTCAACTACCGCGTTCGCTGATGCTGTAGTCGGATATCCCGGTGCGACCGCACGATCGATGTCGTTGACGACGACGTTTGCGCCGCGGGCTGCGAGTAGCAGCGCGTATGCCCGGCCGAGGCCTGGATTCCCGCCGGCGCCGGTGACGATTGCGGTTCGGCCGTCGAAGCGGAGTTGTGCCATCTGTCGCCTCTCTTCGCTGCAACCTGTTGCAAATAAACGTTTTATGCCTATGCCATCTCAGGTGTACTGACGTAGAGCGATGAAGCTTCTCATCGTCTCGTCGTCTTCGGGTTGGATGCCGAGCGTTCTGGTCAGCATCGCCATGAGGGTGTAGGACCCCACCACCGCGACGATTTCCATCAGTGCTGTGGTCGAGTAGTGCTCCGCCAGTGCGGCCCATGTTGTTTCGCTGATGGTGAAGTCAAGAACCAGTTCCTCGGCCGCTCGGGCGAGTAGCTGGTGGTTGGTGGCGAGCCCCAGACCTGTTCGGGCTGATTGTATTTCGTCGGCAGTGAGACCTGCGGCTTCTGAAATCAGCACGTGGTGCGCAGCCTCGTACATCTCGCCGGTGAGGGCGCAAGTGCGGAGGATGAGGACCTGCCGATCGTGGGGGGCCAGTTCTGATCGGGCCACCACTTTGGTGATCAGTGGCAGGACAACGTCGAACAGGCGTGGGCTCTGAATGATGACTTGGTTGAAGTGCAGCTCATGCCAGCCGCCCATCTTCGAGTGCTGCTCCGAGCTAAGCATCTCGGACTTGATCGGCGGAACTCGTTGTGCGCGCGAGGCCGGACTCGGTGGCATTGATTGCTCCTTCAGTTGCGGGTGCTTCTTCTACCGGAGTTAGCCTTTCGCTCCGGCACCCGGAGAACTCGTGGCCCGCTCATCTCAAGCTCCTAGGCCGCCGTCCACAGCGATAGTCTCGCCGGTGAGAAAGCCCGGAGCGTCGTCGCAGAGCCACACGGCGGTGGCCGCGATCTCTTCGGCAGCGGCGAGGCGCCCTACCGGATTGGCCGCGACGAGTTCGCGGACGGTCTCGGCCGAAAAGGCACGTCGGAACATGGGCGTATCGACCGTACCCGGGCAAATCGCGTTGATACGCACTCCTAGTTCGGCATATTCGCGCGCGGCTGTCCGGCTCAGACCGATCACCCCGTGCTTGGAGGCCGCATAGGCCGAGACCGTGGGTGCGGCCCGCAGTCCCGCAACCGACGCGCAGTTCACGATCGAGCCGCCACCAGATTCGATGATCGCCGGAATCTCGTATCGCATGCAGGACCAAGTGCCCGTCAGATTCACGGCGATTACACGATTCCAGTTGGCCAAACTGGAATCGGCTGTGGCTTTTCCGTGCTCGCCATCGATCCCCGCTGCATTGAACGCGGCGTCTAGCCGGCCGTACCAGTCGAGAATCCGGGCCACCGTCTCCTGCACCGCGGCGTCATCGGTCACATCGCAGCGGAAAAATGTGCACTCCCCCCGCAATTTCAATTCTGCCGCTGCGTCGCGAACTGCCTCCTCGTTTACGTCGACGAGCGCGGTGGCGTATCCGCGCCGCACGAATCTTTCTACCGCTGCGCGACCGATGCCAGAACCTGCGCCAGTCACCATCACAACGCGACGCTGCGATTCAGTTGTCATGGATCCTCGTTTGCTGTTGTCGGCCGGATTAGTCGGTATTTGTCCGTGGTGACGTTCTACGATCGCCCAGCTCATTGAGTTGATCGTCAGCGCAAAGCTGGTTGTGGCGCCGCGAGTGCCGGATCGTCGCTGTGCTCCGCTTTCCGGTCGTTGAGACGGTTTATGACGAATTCACCGTCGCGAATAACTGCTTTTAGCGACTCGTTGGGATGCGACAGCAACGAGAGGTCTTCGACCGGGTCTCCGTTGATGACGATGAGATCTGCCAAAGCTCCGGCCTCAATGATGCCGACCCGCTGGGGTGAATCAACAAGCAATCCTCCGGCGTTGCTTGTGCCCCAGCTCAGCACATCGGTGGGCGAAAGACCTTTGATTGCAGCGTAGTAAGCGAACTCAAGGCCGTAGTTACCCACTTGGTGATCCAGCGGATCGTTGTCGAGAATATCGCGGAAAATACCGCTGTAGTCATCGCCAATCAGGATCCGGACTCCAGCGGCCTGCGCCACCGGCAGAATCTCGCGCACATGCTCATACTGTGCTCGCGTCACCCCAACGTCGGCTGCAAATCCGGTCTCGAGCAGGCTCCAAGGGTAGATGAGGCTGGGCACCCAGAACGTTTTCGCGTCGACCATCGCTCGGATGACTTCTTCATCGATCTCGTCACCGTGGTCGATCAGATCCACTCCGAGTTCGATGCACTCGAGGATCATCGCTTTGTCGGCAACGTGGGCACGCACTTTCGCCCCCCGCTCGTGGGCGGTGTTGACGATCGAAGCGATCTCGTCTCGAGACATGTTGCGAGTGGTGCGATGCAGCTGGCCGTGGCCTGCGCTGGCGAAGATTTTGATCGTTTCGACGCCGCGGTTGATTTCTTCGCGGACCAAGAGACGTAAGGCATCTGGTCCATCCGCGCAGATATCCGTGCCGGGCGTCTCGTAGCGTTTCCACCATCGCCCGGAGTTGTTCATGTCGCCGGTAGTACCGATGTGGTGGCCGCAAGCGCGGATCCGAGGGCCCGGGATGATTCCCTCTTCGATGGCCATTTTGAGTTGGGCATCGATATCGTTTGAGCACGAGGCGCCGGCGTAACCGGTGAAGCCGCTTTCTAGCAGTACGCGGCAGGTACGCACCCCGATTGCCATCATGACGCCCGGCGGCAATTCTTTTCCGGGCCGCTCGGTGGCAGCGATGCCGATACTAAATTTGTAGAAGTCAGGGTGTAGATGGCAGGTGATCAGGCCCGGCATCAGCGTCATACCGGCGATATCGATGACCTCGCCGCATGTTTCTTCAGCGTCGTACTCGATCGAATCAATTTGGTTCCCATCGATTGTCACGCTATGGGTGCCCGGAAGCATCGCGTGGCCATCGAAGACCTTGGCGTTGGTGATTGTTAGCACCGGTGTCCCTTCCTATGAGTCCAAATGCCTTGGGAGAGTTACTCGCTGGCACGGCCTCGCCAACTGAGTCGCCAGTCGGCGGGAAATTGCTCGTCGTTGTCGCGGACGGAATTGGTCAGTCCTCGCTCGCGCGTTCTGTCGTCGAGTTCAAAGGAATTCGGATCGGGCTGAAGCTGATCGAGGGTCGATTCGAGGAGCGCGGTCAGAATGCTGCCCATGTACTCGCCTTGGTTTTGCTTAAAGATCTCGAAGAAGGCTTTCTGGGCGAACACCGTGTCGGTGGGCCTGGTCCGCGAGCAGGCCAACGCGTACTTAGCCGTCGTCGACTCGAGCTCGCTGAAGGGAACGACTGCGTTGACGAAACTGCAGTCGTACATCTCTTTCGCGGTGAAAGGCCTTCCCGTAAAGACCATTTCCATGAACCTGCGAACGCCCATCGTGGTGCACCACTGCCACTGCCTCGCTGCGAAACCTGCGTAACGCCAGGCGGCGTGGCCAAACAGTGAGTCGTCTGACGCGATCACGATGTCGGCATCAGCGGCCTGATAGAAGTGCCAGCCGTAGCAGTAGCCGCGCACCTCAAGGATGCTGATCTTCTTGAAATCTTGCAGGCTGCGCATTCCGGCGCTCGGGTCGGTATAGAACTGCACGTGGGACGCGCGATGGCGATAGGAACCGGCGGGCGGGTAGACAACATCCGCGTCGTCGGGGACTCTGACGGTGTGATTCATCGATGCGTCGCCGCGGTCGGCCATGATGTCGAGCAACTCCTGAAGGTCGGCGCCGCTACCTAAATTGGGTCCATCCGCGCGAATCACCAGTACTTTGACGTCATCGTCGATGCTTGCCTGGTGAATTAAGTCGGCGTAGCGATGCTCGGCATCAATCGTCATCGCGTTGAGCTCATTGGCGCGCGTGAGGGTGATCGTCGCGATCTTGGTGCTCGGATCTTTTGCGTACTGGACGATTTCCTCCGCCGGCGGTCTGGCTGGCTTATCAGGCATTTCGGTGGACACCCCTATCGCTTTCGAATCTCGCGACCCGCCGATTCGGCGGCCGGTCGAGGCGAGCTCCAATCAGCTCGGCTAGTTGGAACAGCCTCACTTTGCCGGTCGCTGTTCGGGGGACATCGTCGTGTGAGATGAACACGATGCGGCGGGGAACCTTGAAGCTGGAAAGGGTTTCACGCAATGCGGCCTTCAGCTTGTCCTCGTCTGTGGTGGCGCCACCTGCCGGAATGACTGCGGCGGTGAGGATCTCGCCTCGCTCTGCATCCGGTAAGCCCGCAACAAACGACAATTCCACGTCGGACAGAGCGTTGAGGGCGGCCTCGACTTCCAGTCGCGACACATTTGCAGAGTTTGTCTTGATCATGTCGCCCGTTCGGCCCACGAAATACAAGTAGCCAGCATCGTCGATCCGCACCAAATCTCTCGTGGGGTAAAACCCGTCGGGGGTAAACACTTTCCGCCGATCTACCTTGTACAGGCCGGTCATCAGCGCGCCCCCTCGCAGCTGAAGCTCTCCGATATCGCCGGCGCTGAGTTCGCGCCCAGTGGCTGGATGAACGACTCTGCGTTCGATACCGTTCACTGCGCGGCCCGCCGCGCGCGCTCTCGCTCGAGGTAGGCGGTGGTTCACGGGTTCAGCACTGTGGGGCCCAAAGCTTTCAGACATGCCGAGCATGTCGGACTGAAGATGCGGCGGGATCGCCTCGCCGCGCGCATCCTGCGATGGTGCGCCGGTAACTCGGACACCCCCGAGATCGACGCCGCGTGCCGCGGCGGCCGTCCTGAGCTTTGCCGACATGTGCCAGACCACAACGTTAGTGACGTGCAACCGTTCGATGGCGTCGAGAGCAGCGTCGATTTTCGGGCTGGCCGGATACACCAATGTCCCACCGGTGCATAGGACTTGCAGAGCGGTCATGATGCCGCCCATCCAGAACGCCGGCAGTAAACACATGGTGCGGTCCGAACTCTGCAGACCGAAGTATGTGGCCAGCACCGGAGGTTGCCGTGCCACCGCCCACTGACCGTGCATGACTGCTTTGGGGGTGGCAGTGCTGCCAGAGGTATAGACCACGAACGCATCGTCGCCGGGAACGACCTGGTGCTCAACGGCGGCTAACAGTGCGGCATCCGGCGCGTCGACTGCGTCTGCGCGGGTGAGGAGGTCGTCGAGTGCCCGCGCCCAGGGCAGGTCGGTGGCGTCGTCGAACCAGACCGACCGCAGGTAGGGCGCCTCGGCAATTGACAGCGTTTCGCCGTGTCGGCGGCCGAGCCCGGGCAGTGCTGCCAGGAGGTTCTCGGCATAGTCGTGATCAAGGAAGCGGCGCGCTCCGATCACAATCTGCGCGTCGCTGTTGCAGACGATTTGCGCTAGCTCGTTGGGGGTCGCGAGGGTGCTAATCGGGGTGACGAGAGCCCCGATACGCAGCGCTGCATAGAACGTCGTCAGCCATAGCACGCCGTCGGGCGCCAGGAGCGCGATGCGTGATCCCTTACCCATGCCAATAGTCAGCAACGCCAGCGCAACCTTGGCTGACCGTCGGTCTAGTTCCCGGTAGCTCAAAGTCTGTTCAGCGACGACGAGCGCATCGTGCTCCGCGCGTGCCGCGACGACCTTGGCGAACATGCTCGGGAAAGTGCAGACTAGGTTGGCTTCATCCGGTGGCGGATTCTGGCTCCTCGCCGGCGCATCGCACCGCATGCTAGAAGCTGGCCGTCAGGTGCTTGCCGTCCCACGTCTGGGCGGCCGATCGCATCGCGGCGAACACGTGCTCGCGCTCTGGGCTGGCCTCCAGCAGCTCAACCATAAATCCGAGTGATGGCGATGTGTCGACCCAGGAGGTGCGGCTGCCCTGCAGGCTGCCCTCGAACGCGAGGTCCGCTCCCCCAGCGATGTACGTGTCGCGCTCGGTCTCGTAGTCGTGGCACGTCAAGGCCATGTGGTGGAGGCCGAATTGTCCGCGGGAGAACAGGTCCCGAAAGACCCCTGGATCGTCGTTGTCTTGGCACACCAACTCGATTTGCAAGTCTCCGGCGTAAGCGATGGCCGCGCTCACCTCTGGAAACTCGGCAGGCCGTCCCCGGTAGTGTCCGTCAGCGAAGGGAACCCCGTCGAAGCAAAAGAACGGCCCGACGCCGGCATGGTGCGCCCACGCCTGCATGGCGGCCGGCAAATCTCCTACTACCCAACACATTTGCATGAAATGTTGATTTGTGAACTGTGAATTAGCCATCGCGTCAATGCCTTTGGAGAATTGGCGATTCTGTCGCCCTTGGGAGGGAACGGCGTGCTTCGATGTCATCCGATTAGTGGAAAGCGATCGTCGTTGAGCGGCTCCCATGGCCGCATATGCGTCGAATCAAAGTTCGGAGTCGGTGACCCGTTCCAGCAGACGTCTGCCGGTTGGGTCGCAAGCAGATAGCCCCAGCGGGGCCGGTCCAGCAGATTCAAGCCTGCTCCATGGATCGTGAGGTGTGTGTGGACTGTGATATCGCCGACCTCGTAGGTCATCTGGTCGCTGACGCCGAGGTCGAGCAACTCTGGGAAGACATCCAGGGCGTCTCCATCGCCATATGTGGTGTAGTCGCCCAGCACTCCGGCACGGTGAGACCCATTCACGAACGACATCGTTCCCGCTTCAGGGCCGTAGGCTTCCAAGGGAAACCAGAAGGTCATTCCACCAGATCGGTCCACGGAGAACGTAATGAAGTCCTGGTGAAAAGCGGTCGCGCCGTTTCCGCCGCGTCGAGATGGCTTGGAGCTGGGCAATTTTGGGACGAAGTAGTCCGCGTAATATCTGACACCGATCGACGAACCATCGGCCGCGCGCCGCCGTTGTAGCAACCTGGCGTTCTTTCCCACTTCGTAGATGAGAGGACGCATTACAGGACTCGTCAGACCGGCGCTTTCGCCGACGTTGAAGTAGGCGATGGCACTACCGTCGTCCTCGCCGGGGGCATGCGTCGCATCAGTATCTGACGGGCCGCCATCGGCATCGTCGCCCATTTTTTCGCGCGCGATCTCGAGCATTCTGCCGATCAGGTCAGGATCGACGAATCGCTTGAGCTTCACCCAGCCGTATTCGTGCAGATGGTCAACCTCGTCAGCGGTCACCGGCCGGCACGCCGACTCCACGACTGTTGTGTCGTCCACGATTTCAGCGTCTCCTTGTCTCGCGAATCTCGAATTGAGGTATAGAAATTGGTCGCGCGCTCACATGTGGCGATGAGTTAGATGAACCGGCCCGGACCGTCACGGAATGCGTAGAGCCCGACAACTTTGTCGTCAGGCAGCGCGTAGGGCGTAGCGACTTCTTTGGTTGTCGGACCGATTTTGGCGGCGATATCCGCGAGTTTCCCACGATCGAGGCCGTAGACGTCTATTGCATTGTCCCCGATATACTTCCGCGTGTACTTGGGATCGATATCAGAGAACGTGTATCGAATGGCCTCTTTGGTGTCTGGCCACGTTCCTTCCGCGTGCGGGTAGTCATCACCCCACATAACTTGGTCGGTGAGACCCTGCTCGATACCAAGCTTGGCCTCCCAGTTGGACATGAAGCTCGCCCCGATGTAGCAGTTGCGCTGGAAGTATTCCGACGGTGGCATCGAGAGCCCGGCCCTGACCCACTCGCCGGTCCGGTTGTTGTAAAGGCCGTCCATGTCCGCTATAGCGCCGGATGCCCAGTCCATCCACTGCTCAGTGAGCACCATCTTCAACTGTGGATGGCGCTCGAAGACCCCGCCGAGAATCATCACCCACAGACCGCGCCGCGTCCGAAAAAGCGTCTCCATCATGTACATGGCCTGAGCACCTTGGCCCTCATACGGGTAGTGCTCGCCCCCACCGCCATGCGTATTTAGCGTCATGCCGGTTTCCTCGCAGGCCGACCAAATCGGATCCCACACAGGGTCGTTGAGCATCGGGATATCACTGCGGGGCGCCGGCAGATTTATCCCTTTCAGCCCGGCCTCTGCCGCCCACTCGATCTCGCGGACGCAGGCCGACAGGTCCGAGATCGGGATGTGGGCGATGCCGACATGGCGATCCGGCGCGGAGGAGACGAAGTCCGCCAGCCAGCGGTTATAGATACGGACTCCAAGATCTTCGAGGTGGTTGTATTTCGAGTCGCCCCAGCTGATGAGTCCAGTCGTGGAGAACGGGATGGATTCGCCGTTAAGACCACCGTGGAAAATCACCGACGCCGCGACGCCTTGCTCGTCCATGTCGGCAAGACGGGCTGCAGGGTCCTGAAGGCCGGGAACGAAGCTGTGCTCATAACTTCGGTTCAAGAAGCCCAGGTCGACCTGGTCCGGGTTGCGAATGCCAGCGGTCTTCCCGAATTCCTCGGCCTGGGACTCATCGAGAGACCAATTTTCGGTATGGCCGGCGTTGCCAGCTTCCGAGGAGCGCAACGAGAAAAATCCGTGTCGCTCCATCTCTTCGACGAATGCATCGAACTCGTCGAGAAGCTTCGGCTCACAGTAATCGCGCAGTTGGTTCTTCAACGAAGGGCCTACGTGACTGTCGATTGAGACAACGATGTATGGCTCTTCGGTAGAAGCGTTGGCCTGTGGACTGATCCGTTCTTGCACCTTTGGTTTCCCTCCTCAGTCGAAACTGCGTTCCGAGTTCTGAGTTCGTCCGGTGTGGGCAGATTCGATGCTATCCATGTTGGCCAACATTTTGCAACAGTGTTGTACTTTTAGCTCCTAGTGGCAAAAGTGGTCGTCTGCCCGAGGAACGCACGATGGACGGGTGCCCAGCTCCTGCAATCGAAGACAAGACCCCATGAGCAGGAGCCACGGTGTCCGCGTGGTCCAGACCACCGTCGGCGACGGCCAGCGCCACGTGGCTGCCGAGATCATGAAAGTTATTGCTGCGTAATCTGATTCCACGCCACGTGCCGTGGAAACGGGCCTGCACAAAACCTCGCCCCAAACGCCGGCGGGACGTGATCGACGACGGCGTCCGCCCCCGGGGGGTATAGGCCAACCTGGACCCAGCGTCGCCGCGGCGGCGGCTCCGTCCCGCGGCGCGTTGTCGCCGGCAATCGTGCGCCTCACACGCTCTATTGGCCAGCGGCGTCGCCGAGGGCGGTAACGAGTGGCTACGATGCAACTGTGTTATATTTTTGACTCCATGTGGCACCGCCTGCTCGACGCTGCAGACTTCGGCTTAGGGTGTTGAGATGGCTTCACGCGTCCAGGAACGAACTCGCCGGCATGTGCTCGATGCCGCTCGCGACTTTGTCGAGCAGCATGGGGTTGAGCAATTGACGATGCGTGGTCTCGGCGAGGAAGCCGGAGTTAGTGTCCGGACGCTATACAACCACTTCGGCGATAAGGAAAACCTGCTGGCCGCGCTGATCCAGCGTTCGCTCGATTCAGTAGACGACGCGGTTCACCACCTCTCGTCGGTTGACCCTATGGAGCGGATCTGGGAAGCGGTCAGCCTCTCGATCAACCAGATCGTGGTCGACATTCCAAAGGCAGTGGTCCGCGCGGTCCTCATGGACGACCAACTGCTCAAAAAGATAGATCTTCAGTGGGCGGGTTGGGATCTCATTGTCGGCGAGATCGGTAATGCCACGCGCCGGGGGGCACTGCGTGGCGATGTTGAACCGGCTGAGCTGGCCGAGCAAGCCGGCATGGTGCTGTTCCACCTTCAACGACGCTGGACCGCAGGTGAGATCGACGTCGAGGGTCTGTTGGCCGGTGCACTGCACGCCTTCGATCTGTGTTTGCTCGCAGTCGCCAGGCCAAAGGCCCGCACCAGGATTCTGGAGCATATGGCTTCGCTCAAAAATCAACGCTTGTCGTCACCCACCTCGGTCATGACGTCATAGGGCATCGCTCAGTCCTGGGGCCAGCTCTGGCGCGCGATCTTCGCTTCGCGCGGCGTGACCGCACCCGGGCAGGGTGTCGGGGCCCGGGGCCGCCATCGGTTGCCGTGTCATTGACTGCCGCAGCCATGGTGCTCCTCTCTGATGACGTGGCTATTGGCAATGGGCCGAGAAATGTTGCGGTGCAGCGATTTCGATAGCCTACGTAGCTACTTGTTTAACGTGGGCCCGCGCGATGCGGCTTGTTATCAAGCGAGATCGGAACTCCGGGGCCGGGACACGGCGGCGAAATCTCGGTGCCGCAGATGTCGTTTTTCAGATAGCTCGGATACTGCGGCATCTGATCGACATGGAGGCCGAAGGCGATGTAGACGACGTTGGTGAAAACAAGAACGGCGTTGCCCAGCCCCACAAATGCCAACACACGAGCGAGTGTCTTGGCACGTTTACCAGCCGACAGTTCGTCGACACCGCGCTCGATGGCCGACTGTCCGTTGCGGTCTCGGGTTAACCGAACCATGCCGACAACCGAGGAGTTGATCCCGGCAACGACTGCCTCATAGAGCGGGAACTGGTAACTGTGCCCAGCGAACAACGACAGCGGATTGACTACGCCGGCGTAAACGAAAAGCCGCGTCTGCAGGAAGACGGCTTCCATGAAGATATTGAAGATCCCGAAAACCAGAACCCCGATGACAAAGAGGCCAACTTGTCCGATGTCGGGCCAAATCCGCCGCACTCGCCGCGCCATCGCGCAAAACGCAATGCCAAAGACCACGAACAGGCACGTGAAAATCGGCAATATCATGAATAGCGGTTCGGGCAGATTGCCCGCGTGAGGGCTCAGCCATCCGGGTATATGCGATGTCCATGCACCCACATTGATCAAGTAGGAATTGTAGAAGTACACGGGTCTGAAATAGTTGATGATCGGGTCTTGCCAGTAGGCGGCGGCAAAACCTATCGCTATCAACGCATCCCACGCGAGCGCATGTTCACGACGGGAGCGCCGCCACACATAGACGATCAGCGCGACGACCGCCAAAATCGACGTCGCCTGCATGATCCACGCCGCGGCCTGGACGCCGAGCGGAACCGGATCGCTCCCCGTCCGCTGCGGATAGACATCCCCGGACAACAGCCAAGATCCGTACACATAGACCTGGATTGCCACGCAGGCCGCCCCGAAGGCCGACCAGTAATGGATGGGCCGTAACCGGGAGCCCACGTGGAACTCAGACGGTTCGGAGGGACGGACAGGAATCTCGGGCGTCGAGCGTATCGCCATGACATCTCCGCACGTTAGATCTGTATCGCTGGCGTGTACATGCTAACAGTGATTCGAAGTTGAATTGTTCGATTTAGAACAAATTCTGGCTTTCCCCGTGAGTCGTCGGCCGCCATCTTCCGCGAGAGGCTGCGTGACTCACCGCATGGGATTGCAGTGACTTGGCCACGGCAACAACACGTTCGGCTGAAGCATGCTTCCCGGAACTGATCCTGGTGTTGGGCCTCGGCGAGGTATGGGCGCCGGCTGCGCGACAACTGGGCACGCGGGCCGGAACCCCGCGGTACAGTTTCATTCCGTCTCAGATGCAGCCGGAGGCATCCTTGAAGAAGGCCACGATCACCAGGCAGCTGGTCTCTGGCTCGCCAGAGCTTGAGACCGTCGTTGACAATTTCGCCACGGATCCACAGCTTGACTGGATGCTGGCCAGCACCTCGGTAGTGCGGGCTCACAAGATCATCGCAAGTCGCGTCAACGCCGTGTTAGTCCAGGTCGGGCAGCTCACTATGGCGCGCTATGAGATCTTGGGCCACCTGTGTAACTCAGGTGACGGCGAGTTGGCTGTGCGAGAACTCAAGCGCGCCAGTTTCCTGCATCCGCCGACCATGACCTATAATCTCGATTGGCTCGAAGCGCGGGATTTGGTGGCCCGCAGGGGAAATCGCGCAGATCGGCGGACTGTGATCATCCGCGTCACTGACGCCGGTCGCACGCTGTTCGGTCAAGCGAATGCGGCGCTCGGCAAGATCCATTTCGGCCTGGTCGGCCTGACCGATGCCGACGCTCGCGCTGTCGCGAAGAGCCTCGCGAAAGTGCAGCCGACCTAACCAGCGCCTCGCGGGTGAGCTACTGCGGCGGATGGGCCGGTGGCGGATAAACGCCGCGCAGGATCCAGGGCAGCCAATTCAGGCCGAACTCCAGCTCATCACTCATGTCGTAGTCGGGGCTTGGGTCGAGCGGGATGTTCTCGTGGGTCTGCGAGGCGGCCAAAGGCGAGTTGCTGTCAACCTGAGGCCTGGTGTCGATCGGGTATCGGGGTCGTCCGTAGACCGCGACCACGACGGTGCGGTCCAGACTGTTCTCCGACCACACCCCTATCTGGGAGTTGGCGCAATCAGACATGATGGCCCGGTAAGCGGGGTTGTCATACCACTGCCGGATGAGCTCAACGCCGCTGATCGCCAGGGCCGGGTTGATTGCCACCGTTTCGGCGACCGCGCCTTGGTAGCCCGCTGCGTTGGCGCGATCCTGCGCCGTCGAGCCATCCGAGCCGATATCGCCGTCGAGGGCCCGGTTATTGAGCACATCGTTGGTGTGCCGCTGCGCGGCCAGCTGAAGTTGGGGGTTGATCCGTACGTCGTTGGTACAGCCCGCTTGATGTTGGACGGTGAAGACGTTGGCAACGACGCCGTCGTTGAGTCGCTTGTTGTTGGGGATCACTGTGTCGTTACCACCGTCTGCGCGTGCGCACGGGATAGCCAGCAGGCCAACGGTACTGACGAATGTCAGGGTAACGAGCTGGCGCGATCTGCGGTACATGTCACGTCTTTCCTTGAGGATTCGCTTGAAGAGATTGCTTGGGAAGTCGGATGCGCCCATGGCAATTCAGCGGGGACATCGGCTGCGGACCGGAATGCATGAGCGTCAGGTGCGCACCGCGCGACGGTTGCCGTCGGCACGGCGTCCCACGGACTGCCGCAGGAACTTTCACGTGCGGCCTACTGCCAGCGTGAGTCACTGGTGCGGCGGCGGGGTGGGTAGTTCGGCAGAATCGGACTGCAGGTAGAGGCAGAACTCGTTGTCCTCTGGATCTGCCATGCACCGCCAGACGTATCCGGCGAGTTCATGCGTCTTGCCCGGCTCGATCCACCGCCCACCGAGTTGTTCAGTCCGCTCGGTGGGGCCGTCGAGTTCGTCGACGATCAGATCGAAGTGGGCGCGATTCTTTCCCACCTTCGGTTCGGGGACGCGCTGGAAGACCAGCATCAAACCTTCACGATTCGGCGCCAGCGCGGTGTACTGGTCGCCTTCCCCGTAGGTGGCCGCGACCCCCACCTCCTGAAGTTCGCAGTAGAACTGCGTCAACTTTTCAGGGATTTGGGTGTCGAGAACGATGTATGCCGGCATGTGGTCTCCTTCAACTAGATTGGTGTGAAATCGTTTATGAGCCAACGGTTGTTGACTCTGCTTAGAGTGACTTTGACGCTTGATGTGGTGCTCGATGGCGCATCATCGCCGACGACAATCGACTGATTAACAAAGACGAGGACCACGGCCCGGCTGTGCGTTACCGACTCCGACGCGGCTGCGGGGACTGTCGCCACCGCCGAGATCCGCTTCTGCTTGGACCCCGGGATCACCACGTCGCGGGTCAGTTGCGCGTAGGAGTCGCGGAAAGCGCCTGTCATTTGATCACACGCCGAAGCCAGGTCCTTATCGACGGTGTCCGGACGGTAGGACAACATCTTGACCGTGAGGTCGGTGGCCGCGCGGACCGATTCCGCTCTGGTGGCTTCCAATTCTCGCAACGAAAATTCCTGCCACTTCAGATATCCCACTGCTACAGCTGCCATCATGACCGCTGGTGGCAAGCTGTAGAGCAGCACACGACGCCAAACACTCTGAGGGTGTGCGCTGTTAGATGCACTTAGCGTGCCGGGTTCGTCATTGCAGAGGGCGAAGTCAATGGCGGCAACTGTGTCCGTCGGATCGATAGCATCTCCATGTTGCTCGGGCGCATCGGTGGGGGCCGAGCGCACCTCGTCGAGCTCGCCCGGCCCCGCACCGCCACCGTGAGATGAATCGGCCGCCGCTGCGGATGCGCCGCCCGGTCGTGTTGCCTTTGACTTGCTCAGGATGCTGATCACACCACAAACCCCACGTTGGACACCTTCACGGTGTCACCGGTTCTTTGTACATCGATGCGCATCCGCCAGTTGCGTGGCTCCTGTTCGGCTGCACCGGCATTGGAGACATTGACTGACATCGCCACAAGTATCCGCGCCGTATCACCGTTGGTTGACTCGATGCCGGATTCAGTGACAGTTCCCCGCGTCTTGGATTGGGATTTGGTGACGAATTCCGCTAATGCTGCTGAGCGCGTGTGGAAGTCGTCGTAGAAAGCACCTGTCGAGGTGTCTAGCACTCGCTGGATGTCGGCCTGGACTCTCGTGTAGTCAATCGTGGTGAGATCCAGTGCCGCTTCACGCGCGACTTGTAAGAAAAGGTTGCGTTGCTGCTCGACCAGTTGGTCTTGGCGGGTGCGTACTTCAAACCACGCGCCGAGCCCGGTGATGGCGAGCAGCGCCGCCGCCAGCGCAACTGCCACGGCATTCCGACGGTCTCGGCGACGCCTCGTGCCTCTGGATGAGTTTGAGCGCCGTCTGCCTTTTGACGGCGACGGCGACTCGGTCTGGTCGGCGCAGGATTCGTTGTCTTCAACCAGATTTGCTGAGTCGATCATTTGGTTGTCGGCGGCATCATCATTGTCTGCCATGTGCGCTCCTTCGGTGCGTCTTGCGCGAGATCCGTTTGGGAATAGGTACTTCCATCCGGTCCGACGTAAGTGCCGGTTGCCGGGTCGTACTGTGCCGCGGCTACCGCGGGGACAGGGGGTGGCGCGTTAGGCGGCGGTAAGTCAACGCTGGGCGGACCAGACGGCGACGACGGCGTTTCTTCCAGCGGCAGCGGTGTTGCCGCTTTCGGCGGCAGCTGGGGAACGGCCTGGCCGGTGTAGGTCGCGTTGGGGTCGCCCTTCCAGTTGTTGCCGTCGTTGAGCGGGACGTACTGTTCTTTGCTTTCGCAAAGCTTGACGGTGGGTGCGCGCTTGCCAGGTACGGTCTCGCACGGCAGGTTGCGGGCACCGCGCACATCGCGATACGGGGAATCTTGCGGGATCCGGCAGTAGAGATCGCCTGCGGGCCGGTCTGGGGCGTCTTCGAATGTCGGCGGGCGCCGTTGTTGCGCGGGCAGATAACCGGTTGCACACGGCGGCGGCATGTTCAGGTTCAGATTGAACGCCATATTGAGTCCCCGCAAACCCTGCTTGGTGTTCAGGTTCGCGACGCCGAATCCCTGCAAGATGTCGACGCCCTGCGGGATCAGTACGAGCAATTGCTCAATGTCGTTCTGGTACAGCAGCGCAACCGCGCCCACGCTGACCAGGTTGGCCAACAGGATTGGCAGAGTAGGTTTGACCCGATCGAGGAGCTGGCCAACTTCGTCGGCGGCGGGTCCCGCTTTGGTCAACACGCCCGCCACCGCGTTGTCCTGACTGCGCAGCTGACCGGTGACGGTGGCCAGATGCGCGGCCCAAGCCTTCACCGCGTCGGATGTGTCGGTTTGGGTGTCCAGGATCGGTTTGGCGCCGTCGATGAGAGCAGTCAGCTCGTCACGGCTTTTGGCGGCGTCGATAGCCAGCGCCGAGCCGTTTCTGACGATCCGCGAGATCTCGGGGCCCAAATTTCCGAACGCGATGGAGCTCTCATCAATGACGGTTTTCAGGTTGTCGCGCGGGATCGCCTGAACGCCTTTGTTTACCGCGTCGAGCAGACTGCCGATATCCGGCGGAACCGAGGTTCGGCTTCGTGGGATGACGGCACCGTTTCTCAATGGCGAGGAGGTGCTGTTGCGAGGTAGCAGTGCAACGTATTGCTCACCGATGGCGTTCTGGCTGTGGACCTCGGCATCCAAATCGGAAGGAACGGTGATACCTGAAGTCAGCGAAAGCTCCGCTTCGACACCGGAGTTGGTGAGGCGCACCGCCTGGACTCGGCCGATCTCGGTGCCGCGATAGGTGACGGCGCTGCCTTGATACAAGTTTCCGGAGACTGGCAGTTGAACTCGCACCGTGTATCGGCCGATACCGAACCACCGTGCCGGCGCCTGCATGTAGCCAATGGTGAGGGCCGCGCCGACAATCAATGCCAGCACGACGAACACGGCAAGCTGGATCCGGATGTGTTTGGTGATCACGTCACGGCCCCTGATCCCAGCGGTATGGAACGGTCAACGGGTTGCCGGCGGAGTAGGGGCTGGGGAGCTGTCCGATGGTGCGTCCCCACTGCAACTCCAGTTCGGTGAGGTTGCCCTCCCAGCGCGTGCCGGTGAAAATTCCCTGGTCGATCCGGCTGAGGGTGAGGTCGAAGATGGCTGTGAGGTTGGCGTAGTCGCCGCGGATCCAGTTCTGCATCGTCTCGTTGGGCCAGGGATATGTCGCCAGCAGACTCAGTGAGCGTGTCAGCGAGGGTCCGGAGTTGGCGAGCGATTCGAGTACGGGTCCGAGTTGGTTGAGTTCGGCCACCAGGCTCTGTTTGGTCTTACTGATGGTGTCGTGGGTCAGTGCTCCCAACTTGCCGATGCGGTCGACCGCTTCGGTGAGCTCGTTCCGTCGTTGCTTGAGAACCGCCAGGGCGTCGGGAATTGTCTTGAGTGCCTTGTCCACGACCGGCTTTTGGTCGGCGAATTGGCTGACCAGTTTGTTCAGGCTTTCCGTGGCGGCGATGATGTCGCCGGTTTGGTCGTTGAGGTAGCTGACGAACTTTTGCGCCTGCTGGATCAGGTTGCGCATGTCATTTTCCCGGCCGCCGAAGGCGATGCTGAGTGCGTGAGTGATGTCTTGGACTTCGCCCAGGCCGCCGCCGGTCAGCAGTAATGCGACCGAGGCCAATGTCTGTTCGGTTGTGGGATAAGCGCTCGCTGCGGACAGTGGGATGAGGGAGCCGTTGTGCAGCTTGCCAATTGGTGGTGCGGCGGTGGGTGGCGCCAGTTCGATGTGCATCGAACCCAGTAGGGTGGTTTGTCCCAGCTTGGCCGTGGAGTCGGCCGGTAGGTTGACATCGCCAGACACCTGCATCGTGACCAGCGCATGCCAGTCTTCGCGCTCAATTTTGGTGACGGTCCCGACAACAGCGTCGCCGACGCGGACTCGCGAGTTCTCTTTGAGTGTGGCGACATCGGCTAGCTGTGCCCGAACGGTGAACGAGCCAGGCCCGCGTCCGGCTGTGCCCGGTAGCGGGAGCGAGTTCACCCCGCGCCAGCCGCAGCCAGCTGACGCCGCCGCCGCTGCGGCCGTCACTGCGATGACCGCCGCGGTTCGCTTGAGCTGCGAGATCATGCGCCACCACCCGGCGGGACCATCATCCCGCGCAGCCCGGTAGCCGGGCTGGTCGGCGTCGCCTGGGCTGGTGGTGGTTGGTTGCCTAGCGGCGGGGGTGCTGAGCCGGGCAGGGGGCCTTCGTAGAAATCGCGGATCCGTCCGGAGTCGGTGAGCGGGCGCAGCCAGTCTTCGCTGAACGTGACTTCGTTGGGGCGGGCTTGGGCCCCCACGAAGAAGTTTTCGCCAATCGGCGGAAAGTTGTACTGCCGATTCTTGATGATCGGCGCCATATATTGCACGCATAATTTGGCTGACTGGGCGCTGCCGAGCCGTGATGCTGCTTGAATTGCGCCGCATAGCAGGCTGATTGGGTCGGAGAAATTGTTAAGGGGGAGGTCACCGGTCAACGAGGCGGTCGCCGGCTCATAGATGTTGATGAAATTGTCAAACGCGGTCGGTGCGATGTGCAGCGTCTGCTTCAGATCGTCGAGGCTCTCGCGGATCGCGGTGGTG
>Ga0134128_10002245_pt1 | contig 24063 bp, 38 predicted proteins | sample KB31754_FD_96462 | JGI IMG/M metagenome (GOLD analysis project Ga0134128, IMG submission 96462) | Terrestrial soil microbial communities with excess Nitrogen fertilizer from Kellogg Biological Station, Michigan, USA - KB3-175-4 | ecosystem: Environmental > Terrestrial > Soil > Unclassified ... | reverse complement strand
CTGCTGTGCGCTCCCCCGCCCGTCGTGCTGCTGTGCGCTTCGTCGCCCGTCGTGCTGCTGTGCGCTCGCCAGCCCGTCGTGCTGCTGTGCGCTTCGTCGCCCGTCGTGCTGCTGTGCGCTCCCCCGCCCGTCGTGCTGCTGTGCGCTTCGTCGCCCGTCGTGCTGCTGTGCGCTCGCCAGCCCGTCGTGCTGCTGTGCGCTCGCCAGCCCGTCGTGCTGCTGTGCGCTTCGTCGCCCGTCGTGCTGACTTCTCCATCACGCTTTATGCAAAGGCCAATCCACAACTTCAGGTGCGTGGCAAAGTCCGTCTGATCGGAAATTCGGAACAGAATCCAATTTGCCCAATCATCGCGTTTATCTTCCGCTAACTTTGAAAAAAGCGGCTCGATTTCGGAATCTGCGGGGAAGTTCTGGGAAAACCAAGAATAACCATCATCGCATGCGTTATTTTTCTTCAGCCATTCTGATGTTATTTTCATAATTATAATCCATTCGCTTTTTCGATTGCAATACCGGCTTCCTGAAGCGCGACTAGCACATGGGAAATTTCTTTTTTAGCGCCTGAGCGATCCGCTTTATTCGCGTCTCCGTACAAATGCTCATGAACCTTCTCAACCATATGCACATAAGTATCCGCAAACTTCCTGGCATCGCTCTTGTTCATCTTGGTAGCCATGACTATCGACCGTTCCGGCTAAGCTTGATGGGCTTCGTTGCCTCGGCAGCGGCGGTAACATCGCCCTCCGTTGCTTGCGCTTCCTGTGCGGAGTGAACAGCCAGATTCCCTCTCCATATCGCCACATTCACAGCGAGGGAGATTATGGAAACCGCAGTAAACGCGCCGCGTAACCATGCGCGTATCTGGCCGTTGGATTTAGGTTTTTCGGGGGTGATAGAGGGTTTCATGTTAATCTCCTTCATTAAGTTCAGTTTCGCGTTCTTCTTCCAACGCCTCGGAGCAATCGCGCAAAGGTTCGCGTCTAGCGCCAAATCGCATTCCATGGCGTCTATATGGCATTCCGCCTGGCAGATATGGCAGTGATCCTTTTCATCCTCTGGCGGCGGATCGAAGTCGCCGGGGCCAAGCAGCATGGGGAGAAAGCTGGTCATTTTTTCCCCCATTGAGCGAGAATCGATGTTATGCGTTGCGAAAGATTGCGGCGCACACCAAACCCTGTGGCTTCCGGGTGGGCTGTGTTTACATATTCAAGGCTATCTCGCACATCATCGAGAGCGGCTAAAAGCTCCTGCACCACCCCGCCCTTGATCTGCTCAGTCGTCAGGGCGCTGAGGGCGTTCCAGCAGACGGCGAGGCGCAGGGCGTTGGCTTTTCCTTCGGTTTCCATGTCCCCGTCGGTCGGAGCGTAGGCGTTAACCTTGGCGATCAGCTCATGCTGCTGGTTAGCTGGAACGAGATGATGGAAGTCACCATCGCCTTTGTTCCAGTGAACCATCAACGGCCCCTTCGTATGCTCAGCGGCGCTCATCGCGGGCCTCCTTGGGAGCGTATCCACATGCGGCAGCGTCCTTTTCCGCCCCAAATTTGGAGGTGTCCATATCCTGAAGCATAAAGGCAACAGTTTCCGCCTCCATTGCCGCACGGCGGTTTTCGAGCGCGATACTTGCCTCAATCGAGATTCCAGAGAATCTCTCCTGCGTGGATTTGCGTATCTGGCGTTGGGTTTTCATGACCAAATCTCCTACGCAAAGATCGGTCTAGCGGAGTAACGATGCGCGCCGTATTCTTGATTCACCCGCTCGGCGCGGTTACGAGCGCGATTGCGCTGAGCGTATTTGTAAATGCTCCCGATCTTTTTCCCGGTTTGGCCGTCGATGATTTGGTATGTGGTGTTTTCCATAATGTCCTCCGTTGATCTTGAGGACACTTTAGATTATCTAAACGAGCAACGCAAGCGGAAAATTCAGATTACCTAAAATATTTTCTTGTAACTGATAAAAAAGGTGATTTTTGCTGTATTGGTATGGAATCAATACAGTCCTGTAAAAAATGGGGTGGAATTACAGTCTAGTGATTATGCGTTCTACAGGCTCACACCACTCGATTTGAACATTCTCTATGAGGGTCTTATCTTGAAGAAGATTGTAATGATTTACTTGATGCCCGCGCCGAATATAGCAAAGCACCGTTTCTCCGTTTTTTATTTTCACTATATAAGGAGTATCGGAAAAATCGTCACAATTTCCCATTATTCTAGCCCCCACCAAGCATAGCCAATTCTTGCTAGAATATCTATAAGCGCAGGAAAATACACCAGTCGCAACGTCAGGTGGTAAATCCACGCGTTCTACTTGGTCGGCATCTAGAAGCTCCACTATATCATCCCCCCTTATAGTGCCTTTAATGGAGATATACTCTCTCGGCACTTCGCCATAAAGCACAAAATTAGTGGTCACTTGAAAATAACTGGCAATTCTTTCCACCTCTTCTACCTGGAGGCTTCTCACGCCTTGAAATAGATTGGTAACAACAGCGGCGCTGCGATTAATTAACTGCGCCAAATCCGCTTGTTTCATGCCGTTTTTGGCAAGCAGTTTCTTTAAGTGTTCATAAGCCATGGGGCCATCCTATTAGAAAAACTAAAACCTGTATATTTAGAACTTATAAATTCCTCTTGCATTCTGAATTTAGATAACCTAAATTGAAGGAATGAGTGAAATTAAAGATAAAATTGTCTCCGCATTCGGTGGAGTGGTGGTCGTAGCTGGTATTTGCGGCATTACGCCTGGGGCAGTTTCGCAATGGGAGATTATTCCTGCATCACATCAGCAAACCTTGCTCGATTGGGCGCGTAATAACAATATTGGTATAGGTCCGGCTGATTTTTTTGAGAATTCTCCTCCTTCGAAAAAGGTGAAGAAAAGTGCAAAAAAATAGTTCTGCCAAAGGTTTTATATATTTTATGCAAGCCGGAAAGAACGGTGCCATAAAAATTGGAATTACTCGCCGTCACCCAATGGAGCGCGCGAAAATTGTCCAATCTCATACTCCATATGATCTTTCCCTGTTGGGCTTCTTTCTTGGCACATTCAGTGATGAACGTAAAATTCACAAACAGTTCACAACAGCTAAAATACGCGGGGAATGGTTTAAGGCGGTCGATGAATTGACCAGGTTTATTGATAAAAAATGCGGAAAATTTGATGCCAATGCCCTTATCGACTCCGCCTTTAACGAGAAACTGAGAAGAGCATATTTTCGAGTGAAGCCCCACTATACGCATGAAAATTGGCCGATTTTCACGGAAATAATGAAAACAAATAATGTTTCTGTATTCGATTTGGTTAAATGGGGTGATCGCCAGAAGCTGATTGATAGTGATTCTATTCGCGGCATCAAAGTCGGTCTTCGCCAATATCGCGTCTATCTCTCCAAATTGCAGCGGCCCCCAAAATCCAAAAAACGGCGCCGATCCGAAAGCTCCCCCTAAAGGAGCTTTCATCGTATTCGGAATAGTGTTGTTAAAAAAAGCAAACATTTCGATGCGGTGAATAGCTACTAAAATTAACTTTGTCAACACTCAATTAAAGGAAAATTAATAATGCCGCTTATTACGAATGAAAAATTGGATGAGCTTTTAGCCGCATCTCCGGCTGAGCGCGTAACGAAAGAATATATCGAATCGCGCATTCCTCAATCACCGGAATTCACCCGCATCGGTGAAACCATTACTCACTGCCGCATCGTACTGGATAACGGCTTTAGCGTCAGCGGCGAATCTGCCTGCGTGAATGCCGAGAATTACAATCAAGAGATCGGTGAGCGCATCGCCTATGACAATGCGTTCCGTCAGCTATGGCCGCTCTTTGGCTTCCTGCTTGCAGAAAAAAATAAACTGAAATCCGAAAATCCCACCACCACTGCATAACCAACTCAAAGGAAAAACCATGTCTAGAACTAAATATACCATCACCGACGAAGCTGCTCTTCTTACCGCTGCGCCGCATCTATTCCGACAAGTACCGGCCAAAGATGTTCCCGATCACGTTAAAATCCGGGCGGCTCTGAAAGCTGGGTATGAACTCCCCGGTGTTCAAATCACAGCCGCAACAACTCAAACAAAATTCTAATTGGGGGATATATGGCGATTACTGAATCAATAGAAAACTCAGAAGAAACGGTAATCGGCCATAGCCGCTTGCATACCGGTGGTGTTGCGGGGGATCAACTCTGCAGCATCATCGAGCGCATTGAGCGTTTGGAAGAAGAAAGGGCCGAACTCAGCACCGACATTAAGGATGTTTTTGCTGAAGCCAAGGCAAACGGATTTGACATCAAAGCGATCCGCAAAATAATCCGCCTGCGCAAGCAGGATGCCGCCGAGCGCGACGAGGAAGAAACCGTACTGGAACTCTACATGCGCGCAATTGGCATGCTGCCAAATGATGATTCTGAGTGAGGTTCCCATGCAAACAACTGTCGAGGAAATATTCGGTGGTGCATGGGGAATGCTTGAGGCGCGCCGCGCAGAGATTGAGAGCGGATCGTATGGAATATTTGATCGAGTTTACCACCAAGAACTCCTTATAAATTTCCTTACTATTCATGCCGCAGCAACGATTATGGACTGCTGCGTAGCAACCGCACGCAAGCGACTAAGAAATGAGAACGCCCGGTATATAATTAAAAACCAGTCACATCTGTTTTATATTGACGATGTAGAAGCGTTACGTGGCGTTCGGAAAGCGAAGGCTGCATGAGGAGAGCGTCTAAATTCAATGATCTTCCCTCAAAAGAGTATCTGGATAATGGATACCGGGAATGGGGGAATAAATTTATTTTTGAATACGAAAGAACGATGATTAAGCGCGGCCCAGGCAACCGATACCAATGCACAGCATACCGCTATTCAAAACTCAAACAATGTGAACGTTGTGGGAAAATTGGCGGCAGGCAGCATATTACCTGCGGTTATTTTAACTTTGCTGAGAAGAACAGCCAATATGACAAGAGCAAATATGGACAGTTTTGTCTTGGATGCCGCAATACGCTTAGGGCGCTGCAAAGAAAAATCCGCGATTGGAAAGAAACGGAGAAATTGATCGGAGCTTTTAGGAGGGAATCGAATGCCCGAGCTTAAAACCATGGGAGATTTGCGAAAATTTCTTACCCAAGCAATGCAGGATGTTCGCGCCGGAACGCTTGACCAGGCGCGGGCGGGACAGATTGCAAAGCTAGCGGCGCAAGTAAACGCCAGCGTTCACGCTGAGATTGCGGCAAGAGCACATTTGGAACTGAAGGGAGGAGCTGCATTTAGCGCTCTTGTCATTGCTGATGGCGTTGAACCCGCTCAACTACCAGCCCCAGCCGAGGAATATATCGGCACACGTCCGAATGGACAACCCCTAGATGCGAGCGATTGGCCAGCTATTGAGAAAATGATGAATAAGCAGCGATTTAACATAACGAAAATCGCCGAGATATACAAAGTTGATTTCAAAAAAATGAGGGATTTTATCGACTCCATGCAACAGGGGTTTTGAAACCGAATATCTTTAAGGGGGGAATATGAGCGAACTACCAAATATTGACAATGACGCGCGCATTCGCCGTCTTGAGCAAAAACTAAGGGAATTTGAGGCGCAATTAAATACGCTTCAGTCAAATAATGACGAATTCATACGTCTTGACAGTGCGCGCGCCCGAGAGGTTCAGACGCTGCAGCGGCAGATACGTGGCGTCATGGCTGCTTATTGCATGGAGGAAGTGGAATGAGCCACAACCCGGAATTCATACTGCAAGTCGCAAGTGTGGCCTATCTCAATGGCAAGCTTGGCGAGGGGAAAAAGGCGATCCAAGTCTCACGCCCATTCCCTGAACTTTTCGATCATGACGGACGCCAGCGATTTACTCATATCGCTCAGGGACGGGATAAGCGCGAGGGATTTTTCCTAAAAATGATGGGATTGAGGCGCGGTATTTACGATATGTTTTTCTGGCCGCGTCAGGGCTTCCTCTGGATGGATTTTAAGGTCGATAGTCGCTTATCCAAGGATCAGGAGGCTTTCGGCTGGAACATGCGCGAAATGGACATTCCGTGCCATACGCCGGGGTCTGTAAAGCAGTTTAGCGATATCCTCGTGGCGCACGGCCTCAAGCGCACTCATGACATGATTATCGAGCCGGATTTACGGTCATGGGAAAAGAAAGTGGATGATGCAATTGCGTGGGGCGCGCCATGACCTCTCTGCGGCTGCTTATCTTACAAATCGTAACCGACCATCCGGACGGTATTACCCGTGGCCAAGTAGAGAAAATGGTTAACGAAACGCGCCCGGCCACGCGGCGAACTATCAGCGTCCTTCTTTCGCAGCAATGCAACCAAAGAAAGCTGAAGAGCATCAAGAAACGCTGCTCCTGCTGTGGCTCATCTCTCGCTCATTACATGAGGAGTCAATCATGAAGATCAATTACACGGGAAAGCCTTACCGTCCTGGCATGTGGACGCTTTCCATTCGTCACGATTACAAATGGGAAGACAGGCATATGTTCGCCACCGAATCCGGCATGCGGCGTTTTATGAAGGAAGATAAAAACTTCAACGATATTATCCGGACAAAGGTGCTGAGAGTATCTACGATCTCCCCGGAGGGAGAACAGGAAATCGTTGTGGCGTGGGGGCTGCAATGACCTGCCGCCATACCGTCAGCAAAGTTATTAATTCGCGTCCCGAAGGCCATACGGATGCTATGGCGCAGAAATTCCGATATTTACAATTCCGCCGCAGAAAATGCTGTGATTGCGGTGCTAAATTCAACACCTATGAGATGACTAGACACCAAGTGGAGTCAACTCATCCAGAGCAGGTGCGCCCGCATTACGATCTTTTGAACGCATTAAAAGAAGTTCTCCAGCGCGCGGAGAGTGGCAAATGAGCCTCCGCAATATCACGGGCCGAGATACGGAGTACCTTTATCAAGAGCTAGAGAAAATAGAGCAACGATGGGCGCTGGAAAAACCAGGCGCATATCATGACAGCCCTGAATATCGGCGAGACAAGGTGGTGGCGGATATTCTCGGACTAAAAATCGACGTTATTTTGCTGGCACAGTCATTCCTTGGCTATGAAGAAATCAAGGAACACCATGCGCAAATTGTCCAATTGTTCGGCGAAGAGTTAGAGCGGCATATCGTATTGCAGCGGGCGATAGCTGATAATTCACGACAAATCATTGCGCTAAAAAAACAATTAAAAGAACTGACGAAGGTTGCCCCGGAAACCGCAGGCGATGCGGATACTAGCTGCGCAAAGGGGGAGCGCACCGTGGTTCCCAGTTAATTATTAAACCGTTCAGTTTTGCTATGTCATAGGCCGCGCTGCCTCCCCCGGTTGGCGTGCGCCTGTGGCACCAACTTTTATTTCTTTGAGAAAAAATTGGCCAAGAAACCAGGAAAAAGCATGGCTGCGCTCGAATCGGACACACCAGCCGAGACGAAGGAACAGCGCGCCGAGCTTTTATTCACGCACGCCGATCCTTCCAACAGAAGCAAGTTCTTGGCAACCATCGAGAACATGCGTGATTTGCTTAATTATTATAACATCACATGCCGCTATAATGTCATAAGCAAACGCAATTTTCACTCTATCCCGGATGAATCTTTTAGCTCCGAAAACGAAGAAGAGGCAGCGCTTGCCTGTATTTACTCCCGGCTGAAAGAATGGAAGATACCCACGGACGGCTATAAGATGTACCTCACGCGTATCGCCGATGAAAACCAATACAATCCGGTATTGCAATGGATAAAGAGCGCGCGCTGGGATGGTGTCAGCCGCCTTCAGCAGTTTTATAATACGCTGGAAAGCCCGGAAACGGAAGCAAAGGAATTACTGGTACGGCGCTGGCTGATTACTGCGGTATGCATGGCGCGCGGGGAAGGGGTGGACAGCGCCGGGTGTCTGGTTTTACAAGGCCCTCAGGATTTGGGAAAAACGTGGTGGGTAAAGAAACTTGTACCGGAGAACGTGCGCAAAGAGCTGATTCGTACCGATGCCACCGTTGACCCCAAAGACAAGGATAGTATCAGCCAGGTTATTAGCTACTGGATTGTGGAGCTGGGGGAAATTGGAGCCACCTTCAGGAAAGCCGATATAGACGCCCTGAAGGCGTTTATTACGCGAGATCACGATACGATGCGCCGTCCATACGGGGAGGGGGATAAACGCTATCCACGGCGCACCGCAATGGTCGCCAGCGTCGATCAAACGATTTACCTCAGCGATACGGCTGGAAACCGGCGTTTCTGGACGATCCCTTGCACAAAAATCAATAGCTACCATGAAATTGACATGCAGCAGCTATGGGCCGAGGTAATGGATTTGGTTGAAAATCACGGCGAAGATTGGAGACTGCTTCCCGATGAGAAGGAGCATATCCGCCGGATCAACGAAACGCATATGCAAATTGATCCCATTGGCGAAATAATCCAAGATAAATACCGCTGGGATGAAATGGGGCTAGTTGCCGAATGGAAGACCGCCACAAAAATAGCGGAAGACATCGGGATTAAAAACATCACCCCTAAAGAAACGCGTATTATTACCGGCCATATCTTGAAATTGAATGGCGATGAAAGGCGTAACTCAAATGGGAAGCGCTTGCTTAAAGTACCGGCGCTGCGGTTATACTAGGCGCTTTTTTCATTGAGGTATTTGGCAATTGAGCGGTATGTATGCCGAATCCCTAGGCGCTTGGTCGTAAGCTCAAAAGCTGGCGTATTGATTTGTACCAGACCGATATTGTCCAGTGCTACTTTCATCACATCATCAATGAGCTTCTGCGGATTCACGTCGCGCAGGTGGATGTAATAATGCTGCACTTCACGGAATGCCTGCGCATAAGTTTCACGGAATTTTTCCTTGTTCGTCATTTTTGCCATTTTTAATGTCCTCTATTTTAGCAATTAACGATTCCCGCATTTTGACACGGTTTGTTTCGATCTTTTTAATTACACTGCATGAGATATTTAGTTTATCTGCGAGCGCTTGTTGAGAGATTTTTAGCGTCTTGCGCAATAATTTCAATTCTTCAGATGTCATGGGATTAATAATTGTCTTTTAGCGTGAGAATATCCACAATAATAGCGGCGATGAAACCAAAGACAGTTATGAGCCATGAATGTAATATCCCGTATCCTATGAGCGCTGAAAAAAAGCAATCAGACTTACTTCCTCAGATATTTGCTTCATGGCTCATTTTCTCCCGTTGGCAATTACCACTTCCGCGATCACCTCATTTAGTGTGATGAGGGCTTCTTCAAATTGACTATGATATGATGCCATCAATCCGTTGTAACCAGCGTCCACTATTTCTTTCCATCCAGCGGTTTCTTCCAATTTCTCACCTAATTCAGAGTGTGCGTAATCCGCCTGACATGAGTGCCGCATAAACCAGTCAGAAAATTCTTTGGAAGCAGTCAGCGCCGCCCTCACGCTCTCCAGCTTGGTCAGGGTGGTCATGGTTTTGCCTCCGAAATAACTTTAGCTGCTTCAACACAGGCGGACATTAAAGTGTAACAAGGATTTTCATCTAGATCGCCATGTTCTGATATCCACGGGCGCTCCACTTCGTCCATATCAATATAAATTACTGCTGTAAGACGGTCTGTTTCATCCGCGCTTCCTATATGCCACCCAAAAGAATTTTTCTGGCACCAGTTACGCACGCTTTCCAGAACATCAGCAATATTGTTATAATAGAAGCTGAATGGCCGGTTTTTTCCATCACCGCATTTTTGTATAGTGATTATGGCTTCATCCTCCACAGAACCATTGCTGGAAAACGATTCCAGCCCTAGACAGTCTTTGGTGAACTTTAAGGCTAGGTCGATAAGAATTCTCTCTTTGTCCATACCCCTACCTCTCCTCATCTCCCGCGCTGCCTCGCGGGGAGGAGGCTGCATAGAAGGCGTACTCGGCGCAGCGAAGCAAGTGCGCTCAAGATATTCTCTCGCGGTTTCTTTCACCTCCGGCGCTGTCTCGCAGGTGGCGTTAAAGGTGTCGGATTCGACGGGTTTAGAATCGCGCGCTGACCAGGCGGCTTGGAAGCCATCCCACATTGAATCAACGTGCGAATGTTTATATCGCGGCCTGCCCCATGCATCCGGCTCCATCTCAATGCTGATGCCGCGAGAGGCGGTTCGCTCCTCAAACGCCTTCCGGCACTCGGCCAGCGCCGCTTCGTCTAGCTTATCGGAAGCCATTCCATCCACCTTTCAAATTTCCTGTTCTTACTTTGTCAATGACTTGCTGGAGCGCGTGGATAAGACGTTCAGCTTTTGTTGCGCCAACTTCAGTGAGCTTGAAGGCGATGCCAAATGCGTCTGGATGTAGCTGGACATAAATTCCGTCATAGCTAGAAAGCGTCATGTGGCTGTCAAGCCCGCTTTCGATCTCACCTCTATTTAGATTCATCAGTCTTGCCACACGCCCCTCCGCATCGAGTTGAGCCTTTAATTTATCGCGCTCCTCCACACTCACCGCCTGCTTTGCGGCCAACCTTCCAGCCAATCCAGCGGCAGCACATTTGCGGATTCGCTCCACGCTGTCACCAGCTTCCTCGTTCCAATCGGCATCGCGTATTTCCTCTAAGACCAATGCCAGCTCGTCGCGTTCGGCCACGGCGCGAAGTGCGATGTCGAGTAGCTGGTCTTCACGTTCGCTCAGTGGCTCCGTGGACATGAGGATACGGTTTAAGACGGCGCGGTCATCGGGAGTAATGGCTTTCATTGTTTCCTCTCTGCGTATATTCATCCGGTATCCTCCGAGCCGCGCGCTGGCTCTTCGGTTCGCCGTACCGGGCGACGTGCATCTGAGTGGGTTATTGGGTTATTAACCGACTCACTAGGCTTCGCATTTAATCGCGCACGAATCCGCGCAATATAGCTCCACAATGCATTGTTTTACGTCCGGTGGACGGGCGGCGTTAGCCACCGTTTGCGCGCCTTTCGGCAACACGCTCCGAAATATAGGCTCGGAGTCAGCCCATACCCCTTGCGGGGTATTTCTAATTCTATTCACCCCTCGCAACCAACAGCGCAGCACGCCGTTTCTGTTTCACGAACTCACTAGCGGGAAGTTCAAACCGATCCGCATGAATAAAGCCGTATTTCACTAGAATCGCTTGCCCGGCTGCATAGGGCATATCGAGCGCCTCATCGAGTTCTAATGCGGCTACACACAGGTCGATAGTGGCTTTTAGGTGTTCAGCGGAAGTAATGCGCATATAAGAGCCTTTCAGGAGTGATTAAGCGGCGATCTGCTGCGTCCAGTAACCCTCGATATCGCCGCTAAAATAGCTGCGTACCATATCGCTGATATAGTGGCTCTGGAAGCGAATATTGCAGCCCTTCTCATACGTAGCCGGAAGCTCGCGTCCACCTTCCCACTCTGCGCGCAGAAGCTGATAGATCGCCTCACTTGTGGCTTCCGTCATCTCGTTGCTCACAAATACGAACTTTGCTTGCGGCAGATCATCGCGGGTGTTGCTGTATTCGTAACAATCCGTCATGCCATCGAAACGGCCTGCTTCGTATTTTGCGCATAGCTTGCGTGCCAGCTTCATCGTTTCCGGGCGCGCATCAACCAGCTTTACGTTGACATTGGAACCCATCGAATAGGTCTTTGAACTGACCGTTGCGGCGATACCGAGGGTTTTCAGTTCCTTGCGGATAAGAGCGGCGGCTTGTGCTGCGGAGTTTTTCATAGGTTAGCCTTTCGTATAATGGGGTGATTTAAGCGGCGCGGCGAGCTTTGACATGTGCCGCGTATTCCTTTTTGTAGCGCTTCATAAATTGCTGATTGAAGGCGCGCTGAGCCTTAAACGCGGCGTCATAAGCTGCTTTAGCGTCACGGTAAGAGGGGGAGAGCCTGATATGATCGGGAACGAGGCCAACCGCATTCTTGTGTCCAGCGGCCAGCGCGTTCAGTAATTTGCTGCAAGCGTCTGTTTCTTGTTCGAGGAGCGTCTTGGTTGTTAGCGCGAGGTGGAAAGCCATACAAGGAGCCTTTCGATCAAAACCTCAGCGTAATTGCCCTCGGTTTGTATGCGTAGTATACATATGCCGAGGAAGCGCGCAAGAAGAAAATGTATGTCTAGTTGACATTTTTGGGATGGAACTAATTTATAGTAACGAATCAATCTTGTAAGCGAGACATACATTTATAATTTTATCTGTATGTTACGTTGACATTATAAGATCAATAATGTATGTTTAGTTGACACTTAAAATCATAAATGTAAGCGAGACATGCATCATGGATGAGAGGCCGAAAGAGACGATAAAAACCCTGCGCGATAAGATTGACGTTTCTCAAGAAACCCTCGCTAACGCCCTCGGTTTATCACGGCAAACTATTGCGAAATATGATAAATCCGAATCCCCCCCATTGTGGATTCTCTATAGCCTAAGGTGGCTTGTTCACTGTCAGAAAATGGCGCGCCCAAAGTCATAAGTGATATATATCATCCACTAAGCCCATTGTGAGCATAAACGCCTTCCACCGCTTGAGCGCCTGTTTGCGTGTAAGCATATGATAATTAAACATAGGTTTGCCGTTTTCCGTGATCCGATGCGTGATCCGACCCTCGGCGGGAAATAGCTGCAATAGCATGTATTTGCTAGCTCTTTTGAGGATAATGTTGTTCGTATTAGCAATGGTCATAAGGTCTCACGAATGCTCAAATGGACGGAACCTGTCCTGCACCGGTTTATCATATTGTGGATTATCAGTAAAGCGGGAAAAGGGGTGCGCAGTGTCCGTAGGTTTGTATGTCTCTAAAATTCCATTAGAAAGAGTTTGACTCTTAGTGCACTGTGTATCTTTATGTCTATATATTTATATGAATCATAGATTTAATTAGTGACCGTCCAGGTTACGTACAGTGCTCATTCAGAGCGCCTTGCTTATTTAGGCTTATTAATTTTTGACATAAATGCGCAATTACAGTAGATTAAACGCATGACAAATCCGATTGATCCGCTTGCCGGTTTTACGCCCAGAAAAAATCCACCGCGCTTGCTTATTGAGCCGCCTTTGAAAGCGCCGCCAAAGACAGCGAGCTTTGCGCCACCTGAATTAGAGGACGCGATTGATCGTTTGGACAAGCTATCGAAGCCCGAGCTTGTAGCGCTCATTGGGAGCGTTTCTAAAGCGGTTTGGGGTATTGGGCTGATGAAGGATGATGAGATCGCTGAATGCATGCTGCTGAAGCTTGCAATCAACGCGCTGACTACATCGGACGCAAAGGATGCGTTATCGAATATCCGTGAGTGGTTAGACCGTAAGAAGGGGAAGGCTGTTCAGACTGTGCAGCAGAATGTGAATATGTCTGGCACTGTAGCTATGATGTCAGGTGATGAAGTTAAGTCTTTAATTAACGAGTGGACTGGCGGGCGCGTGATTGAGCATACCATTAGTTGATTATGTTGAGAGAAATTGAGGATAACTCAAGCGTTAACTATAGAGATAATCTCAATAGATATATATATCAACGCGCAATAGTTTCCAGAATGGACATTATGCGATTGGGAATATGATTGGTTAAGTTATTTAACAAAGATTTTAACGAGCGAACAATGTATGCCGCCAGAAAAAAGCGACCCCGGTAGCCCCCCATCCCAACATTTACGGTCGTACAAGGATTACACTTCGTTCCTTCATAGTCTCGACCCCCAAAAAGCTCCGGCTGTTTTCCGCTGGCTCTGTCAAAATGACCTGTATTTTCTCCTCCGATATGGCCTCAACCGCCCGTTCGTGGAAAACCAGTGGTGGTTTGACCGTTGCCGCGAGGTTCAATCCGATCCGAATGGTTATGTTGATCTGTGGTTTAGAGAAGGCGGAAAAAGCACTGTAATAACAATAGCTTTAACAATTCAAGATATTCTCTGCGATCCCGAGATAACCATTGGTATCTTTTCCCATACGCGCCCAATTGCCAAGTCGTTCCTTCGCGCGATAAAGCGCGAATTTGAATCCAATCTTTTCCTAAAGAAACTGTTCCCGGACATTCTCTATGCCGACCCGCAGACGGAAAGTCCAAAATGGGCAGAGGATCAGGGGATCACGGTAAAGCGCAATGGCAATCCCCCCGAGGCAACTATTGAGGCGCATGGTTTAGTGGACGGCGCGCCGACTGGTCGTCACTTTCAGCTGCGTGTTTATGATGACGTTGTGACGCTGGAGAGCGTGAGTACGCCGGAGCAAATGCGGAAGGTTCTTGATGCGCTAGATATGTCTAGTAATTTAGGTAAACGCGGCGGCCTTATGCGCATGATTGGGACTCGGTACAAGCTTTGCACTGTCGGCGATACCTTAATTACCATGGGGGATTTCTCTCAGAAGAAAATAAAAGATGTGTGTATTGGAGATGAGATTGTAGGTTGGGAAAAGGGTGATGGGGCTAGACGTGTATTGAAAAAATCGAGGGTTTTAAATTCTGGAGTGCATCTCAATTTTCAAGTGTTCAAATATACGTTTAATAATGGGCGCAGTGTAACTTGCACCAAGGAACATCTTTGGTGGCGTGGTGCGCATTGGTCTGCGAAAGCAAATCACCCCCAAATGGGCAAGAAAGGTGCGCAACTGTCTCGTGGTAGGGAGTATGGTTCGCTTGGTTTTGGTTATCACGAATCCAAATTTATTCACCAGCTACTAATACCGACGGAGACAAGTGATAGTTGGGATGCTGGGTGGCTGGGGGGATTCTTCGATGGGGAGGGAACAATTAGAAAAAACCCCAATCATCCAAGTGCTAACATTAACTTAGTGCAGACTGTAAAGAATATGGATGTTATCGAGCAGTTCCGGTTAAGCGCTGCTAAATTGGGATATAGCTGGAGCGAGCAGTTTTATAAAATAAATCTCCCCGATCATCATGACAAATATGTTTTTTCTATAAATGGCGGATGGAGGGAAAGATATAGATTTCTCACGCAATGCCGACCATCTAGAAACAAAAAGCTGATCGATTCTTTGTATGGCCAAATGTTCACCGATAGATTGAAGCTAGAGGGCATTGAGGATGCTGGCTATCATGATGTTTATTGGTTGGAGACTGAAACGGGTAATTACATAGCCGATGGCTTTTGCTCTAAAAATAGTGACGCGTATGAGGAATACATCAAGCGCGGTGTGGTAAAGCCGCGTATTTATCCCGCGACGGATAATGGGCGCGCGGATGGAACGCCGAGGTTGTTTACGCAGGAGGAGTGGGAGAACAAGTTGCGTGACATGTCGCCTGCTATCATTGCATCGCAGATGTTGCAAAATCCGCTGGCGCAGGATTCGGTGATCTTCCAGCCGGACTGGGTTCATTTCTGGCCAGCCGATAAGGAGCTACCTGCATTCGACGCGGTGTTTCTTAGTTTGGACGGCGCGTTTTCGGCGAAATCGACGGCGGATGATTCGTGTATCTTGGCGCTGGGATTATTCAAGGCGACGGAGGGGAGCAGCAAACATTCGGTGATGGTTTTGGATTGCTATATGGAGAAGGTTCCTTATCCGGAATTGAGAGACGAGGTACTCCGGCAGTGGTCCAACAAATTCGGAAAGAACGATAAGGCGGTGGATGCCGTTATTATCGAAGACAAGTCGAGTGGTTCGGCTTTGATTCCCGAACTGCGGCGCGCGGGAATTACGGTATACCCGTACAGTCCTGGGAATTTGGATAAGACCGCGCGCGCCAACTTGGTGTCTCACCTGGTTCGGGACGGTTATTTGTGGATGCCCGAGAGCAGGAACCGGAAGGGATATGTGATGTCATGGCTATCGAAGATGTACGAGCAGCTTCTTTATTTTCCCAATGTAAAAAACGATGATGGGGTTGATTCTCTCGTGCAGGCTCTATCGGTGCTGGATAAGGCTGGATTCCTGAGGGGCCGTGTTGCCGTTGCTCGGGAGCAGTCTTACTGGAAACGGCAGATGAGCGGGAATTATGGATAAATCTTGCGTGTCGCGCATAGATGGTTTAGTTTCAATCAATGATTACTGATACAGAGCGTGAAGAGCTTGACGTATTGGAAAGACGTTTGTGGGGAGCGCACCCGCACGGATACGCACGATTTGATAAGAACGGTAATCATTATTATATTGTCTCTTTCCCCGACATAGGAAGGCGTTTCATCCGTGGGAGGCGGGTATGGAAATTTCCTGATAGGTCTATTTTGGGGTTGGAGTATTACCTTCCGCCAGGGAAACATGCCGGAAATATCTTGAGTTAGAAAGTAAAGAAATGAATCTCGAAACATTAACCGTCCAGCGATTGCTTATATTACTCGGCGATCCCTCGCGCGAGAATGCGCGCGCTATGCAGGAGGTGGTGAATAGGTTGCTGGAGAGGCTTGGCAGATGTGAGGGTGAGCGAGCGGAGTTGGAGAGGCGCAACAAAGTTATGACAGAGATATGTGATGAGGGCAACGAAGTGAAAAAGATTATCCATACGCACTAGTGACGGTGCAAGACCACGATAATAAATGCATGTGGATTAGGCGCTACGAGTACGGAAAGTTACTGGATGAAAAGGTATATAAAAATACCACGGAGTATCCACTTCTCAGAAAAATCGTAGAGCATTTTCGGGGAAAGGGATGTTGCGATGCTAAGGGCTGAGCTGAGAAATCCTAACTACTGGAATCGCCCCCTGCATGATCCGTACTCTTGATATTAAACCAAGATTAATCTTGACGCCAATCTTATAAAAATGAGATAAGTCATTAGTACCACAACTGGCGAAGTGCTTATCTTAGCGCTCGATGAGGTGGCCGAAAGTGAAATCGGTTAGCTGATAACGGGCAGACTCAAGGTGGATACCGCACTCCCAACTGAAGAGATCGACGTTGACCCCGAGGTTGCGTCTATAGCACAGCCCTCTGAAATTGATAACGAAGACGGCACTACCACGCTATTGGTAGATGGAAACGAGCCGCCGACCGATACCGAGTGGTTTAGTAATCTCGCCGATACTTTTTCCCCTGATGAATTAGATGAACTGGCTGAGAAATATCTTGTTCTGATTGAGCAAGACATGGAGGCGCGCGCAGACCGGGATAAGATGCAGGCCGAGGGCTTAAAGAAAGCGGGCCTTGGCGGTCCGGCTCCGGGTGGCGCCGACTTTGAGGGTGCAAGCCGGGTGACGCATCCGGTGCTGATGGAAGCGTATATCGACTTTGCATCGTCGGCGATTAAGGAGCTGTTTCCGCCGAATGGCCCAGTGCGCACCAAGATTGAGGGTAAGCCGAGCAAAGACAAAATGGAGCGTGCCAAGCGTAAGGCTGCTTTCCTAAACTGGCAGCTAACCACGCAGATTCCTGCTTATCGCCCTGAACTTGAGATTCTTCTCTCGCAACTGCCGGTCGGTGGTTCGCAGTATATGAAGATTTACCAGGACGAATCCCGCAAGCGCCCCAACGTGGAATTCGTGTCGATTGATGAGATTGTGCTGCCCTATCATGCACACAATTTCTATGACCTGCCGCGTAAGTTCCATAGGATGCAGGTGAGCGATTTCGAATATCAGCGCCGTATTTCGTCCGGGCTGTATCTGGATTTATCCCTGCCAACGAGCTATCAGGCAACGGAAGACGAGACGGAAACGCAGCGCCAAAAGGCGAAGGTGGAGGGCAAGCAAAACGATTACAGCAGTGATACGGGTGAGCGGGTTATCTATGAAGGCTGTGTATACGAGGAATTAGACGATCCGAAAGCTCCCGAAGGTAAGATGTGTCCTTACCTCATTACGATTGATGACCAGAGCCGGAAGGTACTGGCGCTTTACCGCAACTGGGATGAGGACAGCAAGACGCAGCAGGAACTGGATTATCTGGTGGACTTCACCTTTATCCCGTTCGATGGCGTATTTGGCTTAAGCCTTCTTCAGTGCTTAAGCGGTCTTCCGGACGCGCTGACCGGATCGCTGCGCGCGCTGCTGGACTCGGCGCTGATTTCCAATCTGCAGGGTGGTCTTAAGCTTCGGGGAACGCCGGGCGGTGCATCTCTTTCCGTATCGCCGACACAGGTGACGGAAGTGGATGCAATGGGGCAGGATGATATCCGCAAGATATACATGCCCATTCCCTTCAATCAGCCGTCACCTGTGCTGTATGAGCTGCTTGGGTTTCTGACATCGGCGGCGCAGGGTGTTGTGGGAACGGCGGAAGAGAAAATCGCCGATGCGTCCAACAACATGCCAGTTGGCACGACACTGGCGTTGATTGAGCAGGGTGCAAAAGTATTTAGCGCTATTCACTCACGGCTGCACAATTCGCAGATGCGCTGCCTGGAAATTCTGCACCGCCTTAATCGCAATCATCTGCCTGAAAAATTCCAGTACGGCACCGATCCGGAAGATTATATCCTGCGCGCGGATTTTGAGGGCGCGATGGATGTTCATCCCGTAAGCGACCCCAATATTTTTAGCGAAGCGCAGCGGTTTGCGCAGGTTCAGTTCGTTATCCAGTCCATTACGCAAATTGCTGCGGTAAATACTCAGGTCATCACATTATTTGACTGGAGAAAATTGTTTGCGCAAGCATTCGAGATGGCAAAAATTCCTGGCTACGAGGAATTCCTGCCGATACCTCCCGAAGCGCAGCCGCTCAATCCGGCGGATGAAAACGTGAACATGGTGATGGGTAAACCCGTCAAAGCCTTCGAGGGCCAAAACCACGAGGCGCATATCCAGGTGTTGCTGGACTTCGCGCAGAATCCGCTCTTTGGAAAATCGCCCGTGATTGCGCAGCATTTTATTCCCGCTGCGCTTAATCACCTGCAGGATCATTTGCTTGTCTGGTACGGCGAGATGATGAAGCGCGCTGCTGCGGAACAAATCGGTGCGAGCGCGCAAGTGGATTGGGATAACAACCCGGATAGTTCTATTGCACTCGCGCAGGCAGCTCCCGTGGTGGATAAGGCTGCTGAGGCGGCATTCGCTAAGATTCCCGCTATCGTGGCGCAAGCGATGCAAGCGCTTCAGGCGATGGCTCCGAAGCCCCCCGTTGATCCGATGGTGCAGGTGGCACAGGCAGATGTGCAGGGCAAGCAGGAAATTGCCAAAGGCCAGCTAGCCCTTTCCCAGCAGAAGTCTCAGGGTGATACCGCAGTTAAGCTTGAAACTCTTAAAGCCAAAGCGCAGGACGCTCAGCAGAAATACGATACTGAGCTTAAGAAAGCGGGCTTGAATGCTGAAACCGAATTGAAGAAGGCGGCGCTTCAGGCGCAAACGGATTTGATACTCGGTGCGCATGATAACAAATCCGATGAGGCAATAGCAGCGATGCATGCTGCCAGCGCTCAGGCAAGTAAGTCGGAGGCTCCATGACAGTGATTGCTTGGGATGGAAAAACTCGTTTGGATGTGTTTTGCGGCAATGGAATAGACGAAATCGCACCTTAAAATATCAACACTTAAAGGAAACTAAAATGACCAAGGACACCTTGGATCAGAAATCCAGGGATGAGGCCCGCGCCAGACGGAGCGGTTATGTATTCAATCAAATGCTAACGAAGGGAGATATTGCAATGACCGATAATCGTGGAAGCAAAGGCCAGACTGGTGGCCCCGTAAACCAACACAAGCGTATGGCCGAGGGTGAGAAAATCACTGGCATGAAAAAAGGCGGCGCAGTCCATAAGGATGAAGCTGAAGACAAAAAACTAATCAAAAAAATGGTGAAAAAAGAAGATTTAAAGATGAAAAAAGGCGGCGTTGCTAAGAAAAAATGAGAATTGAAAATATTATTTTAGAGATAAAGGCCAAGCAATTTTCCGCGATGGAGTCTCTGGTTAAGACGCCGCAGCGGGATTTTGAGGGGTACAAACAACAAGTAGGTGTCTGGATTGGTCTTAGCGAAGCGCTGAGGATTATCGAGGATGCCAGAAAGAAGGACGAAGATGAGTAGCTCAATGCAACTCCGTACTGATGTAACGTATACTGACGAAGAAATTGCCGCCGCTTTTCCTGATGTTGATCCAGGTTTTGAGCCTTTTGGCTCGCGCGTTATTGTTCAACTCCGAAAAGTTGCCACAAAGACCAAAGGCGGCATTATTCTTACCCACGATTCCATGGAAACAGAAAAATGGAATACGCAAATTGGGAAAATTCGCGCAATCGGTCCAGTAGCATTTAAGAGCCGGGACACATTATCCCCTTGGCCAGAAAGCGATTGGTGCAAGGTTGGGGATTACGTTCGTATCCCCAAATTCAACCAGGATAAATGGTTTATTCAGCATGAGGACTACGAACTTCTCTTCATGCTGATTAATGACATCGACTTGCTGGCTAAGAAAACGGGCAATCCGCTCGAAGTTAAAGCATATATTTAGTGGGGAATAGTATGACCGTAAAAACCGACATCGAAGACGAAACCGACGAAACCGCCGATAAAGCTGCGGCAATCGGAAAAGAATTGGGGGTTGAAGATAAAGACAATGATGTCCCTGAGTACGAAATTACCGAGGAATCGGATGAGCGTATCGCAAAGGAGCGTCAGCCGCGCGTAGAAAAGAAAGAGCGCCCACAGCTTTCCAATAAAGAGAAGCGCGACCTTCGGAAAAAACGCATTGCTGAGAAATTCAGTGAAAAAGATTCCATTATTCAGTCGCAGCAGCAAAAGATTGATGAACTATCGCGCTGGAAAAATGAAGTGGATGGCCGCTTATCGGGCATCAACCGCGCTGAGATCGACAAGGCATATAACGAAACGCTCGCTCAATTTTCCGAAGCCGAACGTAAGCACACCGAGGCATTCACTGAAGGCGATGCTGCAAAGGCCACCGCTTCCATGCGAACCATGTATGATGCCCAGCGCAAAATTGAGCAGCTGCAGCTTCTAAAGGCGCAGGTGGAGCAAAAACCTGCGCCGATACAGAATGAAGCGCCGCAAGTTGACTCTGCTGTGGTGAATAAGGCAAAGGAATGGGCCGCTCGCCACAGCTGGTATAATCCCAATGGAAAAGATGTGGACAGCGAAATTGCGAAAGCCATTAGCGGCGTTCTCGCTAATGAGGGATATGATCCTAAGACCGATGATTTCTGGGATGAGCTGGATGACCGGCTTGCCGAGCGTCTTCCTGAAAAATACGCAGAAAGCTCAGATGACGATGAGGAAGATGAGCCTGCTCCAAAACCGGCGAAAAAACGTTCCGCACCGCCCGTCGCCGGTGGATCGGCCCGTGGTGAAAGCCGAGGCAAAGTCTCCATCACGCTTCCGACAGCGTTTATTAATACGCTAAAGGATAATGGCATATGGGATGACAAACCGAAGCGAGACAGGATTATCAAGAATTATTTGGACGGTCAGAAGGCGCAGCGAGTTTAATGATGGTTTTCTAAATAAATCCCCTTGACTTATTAGATGAATGCGATATTCTTAGCCCAAGTTCCCAGATTTGGGGCTTGGCTAGGAAGAATACGGTTCTTCCGCATAATGCCGAATAGCTTGCGTCTAATCGCTAGAATAATCATTCCCATTAATTCTTTTGGAGATGTTTATGTCTGGCGACGAACGTATTGCTAAGAGGGCCGACAATGGATCAGCCCGCACCGACCGTCTTACTTTAGATCGGTCTACGACCGAAAACCGCGAGAAGACCGATAGCGTCCGCAAGCAGGAACGCTATGCCATGCTGCGTGATACGAATACGCTGCTTCCGATCCCCCCTGAGATGCCGGGCTATCACCTTATCTGGCTTACCACTAATAACAACAAAGATACCATCGAGAGTCGCCAGCGCCTTGGTTACGAGCTTGTAAAGCGCGCCGAACTTCCCGATTTCTGCCTTAATAGCCAGAAATCCGGTGATCTTACCGATGATCGTATCTGCGTAAATGAGATGGTCTTGGCCAAAATTCGTCATGACGACTGGATCGAAGATATGACGTATCTCCATCACACCGTTCCCCATGAATCAGCAAAAAATCTCCGTGACAGTGTGCGCATCGGCCAGGACGGCAAGGGGCGCAATGTCGCCTATACGGGCGGCGGATTTAATTCCGGTGTTTCGGATGGTTATAGTCACTTAGGTCAAGCAAAACCGCCGACTTTCGTTGGCATCAGATAGGGAGAATACAATGAGTGCTGTCCTTAATCCGTTTGGCATGCGTCCTGCTTATAGCCCTCAGGGTATGGCGGCTGCGCGCGGGTATGTTGCGGGTATCAAGTCTGGCTATAACGCTAACATTCTAAAGTACCAGCCCGTCGCTTTAAGTGGCACTGATGGCATCGTTGCCGCCGCAGCGGGCGATAATGATATCCTTGGTGTTTTCGCGGGTGTTACTTGGGTTGATTCGCAGGGCGTACCTCACTCTACCGATATGTGGACGGCTGGCACGACTTATAGCAGCACGGCATCTCCGATTTATGCATGGGTATGGGATGATCCGAACATGGTGTTCAGCATCCAGGCGGATGGCTCCATCGCTTATGATTCCGTCGGCTCTCAGGTAGATTTTTCCAATATCACGGCTGGTTCCACCACTACCGGTCTATCGGCTTGCACGGCAGCGAGTTCCGGCATCACGCCCAGCGGGCAGAATCAGCTCCGCATTGTGGCGCTTGATCCGTCCATCGGCAATGCGTGGGGGGATGCTTATACGATTCTGCAGGTGCAGATCGCTCAGCATCAATATGTTGCTAATAAGGTCGCTGTATAACGCAGGTATGTAACCGAAATAAGGAGTAATATCAATGGCTACCAATATTATGCGGAATACAGACTTCCGTTCTATCGTTGAGCCGATTCTCAACGAGGAGTTTGACGGAGTTTATGACCAGCGTAAAGATGAATATCTCCAGATATTCAAGGTCAAGACCGGTATCCCTCGTGATCGCCATGAGGAACCGATGCTCTTTGGCTTTGGTGCCGCACCTGAGCTTCCTGAAGGCATGCCTGTTACCTATCAGGCTGGCGGTGTACTGTTCCTGAAGGAATATATCTACAAGCGCTATGGCTTGGCTTTTGCCCTTACCAGCACGCTTATCGAAGATGGCGACTATATCCGTATCGGATCGGTGTATTCTCAGCATCTTGCGCAGTCGCTCATTGAAACTAAGGAGCTGCTGTGCGCTAACGTGCTTAACACCTCCTTCACGCAGGCTGGCGGTGACGGTGTATCGCTGATTAATACGGCGCACCCGATTGCAACCGGTACGTTCTCCAATTTGATGACGGCAGCGGCGCTTTCTCAGACCTCCGCCGAGCAGATGCTGATTCAAGTTCGCGCACAAGGCGTGGACAACAACGGCAAATTCATCCACCTGGAGCCGGAATCGTTGGTTGTTTCTCCTTCCAATGAGTTCCAGGGCGAAGTAATCGTGAAATCGGTACTGCGCAGCGGTACGGCTAACAACGATCTCAATGCTATCAAGTCTCGTGGTTATTTGAGCAAGGGCGTTGCTGTCATGACGCGCCTTACCTCCACTACGGCTTGGTATGTGCATAATTCCACCGCAACGGTTCCCTTTGGTCTTCAGGTGGTGATGCGTTCGCCGCTGAAAAAAACGATGGAAGGTGATTTTGAAACCGATTCGTGGCGCTACAAAGCTATTGAGCGCTATGACGTTGGTAACACCGATCCTCGCTCGCTTTTTGGCAACGCAGGCCGATAAGGATAAAATCCATGACCCAGATTAGTGACAACCTATATCTCGGCGGCGCTCAAACTTTGATTGCTGGGGAAAGTTCCGGCGGCACTGGTTTTGGCCCGATGGGTCGTAGCTACACCTATGATATCGTTCCTCTTACTGCCAATGCAACCAATGTTGCAATAGCTCAGAAGCCCCTTGCTGCGGGAAATCTTACGCTTACGGCTGGAACGGGCGTTACACGCTCGGTAAATGCTGGTGGCATCACCATCTACTCTTTCGATGTCCCGCGCGCCGTTGCTATTACGACTGATGCGGCTGACCAGGCAAAGACCGTTACCGTGCGTGGCTACGATACTTATGGCGTGCCGATGACTCAGGCGCTTGCTGCGGGTAATGCAACGGTTGTGAATACTCAAAAGGCTTTCTTGAGTATTTCCAGCGTTAGCGTATCTGCCGCAACGACCG
>Ga0134128_10002244_pt1 | contig 24071 bp, 22 predicted proteins | sample KB31754_FD_96462 | JGI IMG/M metagenome (GOLD analysis project Ga0134128, IMG submission 96462) | Terrestrial soil microbial communities with excess Nitrogen fertilizer from Kellogg Biological Station, Michigan, USA - KB3-175-4 | ecosystem: Environmental > Terrestrial > Soil > Unclassified ... | reverse complement strand
CAAAGCTATGCGTTCGTTCCGTTCCAGCCCGTGCTGCCCTCGCCGCTCGGAGAATTCCACTCGTTCAAAGGGTAAATAGGCGTGCCACACCGAATCTTTGTCGCAGGTGGAACGGGATACATCTGAAGCCGGTTGATTCCTTTGCTGATTGCGCGTGGACAGCACGTGACCGCTCTCGTCCGGGCCGGCTCCGAAGAGAAAGCCAAAACGCGATGTGAAATGTATCTCGGAAACGCTCTTGAGGGCGACTCATTTGGTGCGCAACTTAGGGAGTACGGTACGTTCATTCACCTGGTCGGCGTACCCCCCGAGCCCTTCCAAAGCGCGTGAGTTTGTGGCGGTCGATCTTCGGTCGGGGGAGGAGGCTATTCGCGTTGCTTCCTCCGCCGGGATTCGGCACTTCATCTACGTCAGTGTCGCGCAGCCCGCACCGGTCATGAATTCGGGCCGGTCGAGTGGATCGGAAGTTCTACATCGATTACGCCCGGGATGAGGAGTTACAGAGCTTCCATAGCCGGATCACTCAATACTATCCGGTGAAGCCTTGGGCGGAATTCCGCGCCGCGTTGCCGGAGCAGACTACGATTGCCGATGCTCAGAGAACATGTGAGCGCCGAGGCAAATGCGAACTCCCATTCCGAAATTTTCTTCATCTAACCATGGGTAAGCACGATCCACTAACAATGATAAACAGACTAGAGGAGAAACAAATGACGAATTCCACGGATCTTGGCGGCGCCTTTACGCTTCCCGGCTCCTCGATGACCCTGAACCGCATGGGCTATGGCGCAATGCAACTTGCCGGCCCACAGGTGTGGGGGCCCCCGCGCGATGTCGACGGCGCCGTTGCGGTTCTTCGAGAGGCGGTTGCAGTTGGTGTGAACCACATCGATACGAGCGATTTTTACGGTCCGCATGTGACCAATCAGATCATAAAACGGGCGCTTCATCCCTATGTAGACGGCCTGGTGATTGTCACCAAAGTGGGCGCTCGCCGTGGTGAAGATAAGTCGTGGATACACGCTCTTTCGCGTCAAGAACTGATCGATGCCGTTCATGACAATCTCCGAAATCTCGGAGTCGACAGCCTTGATGTCGTCAACCTTCGGGTCGGAGGCGTAATGGGTCCATCGGAGGGGTCGATCGAAGAACCGCTGGCCGTGCTTGCCGAACTTAAGCGCCATGGACTGATTCGTCATCTCGGTCTGAGCAATATCAGCCCCGAGCAGTTGGCGGAAGCTCAAACAATTACGGAGATAGTCTGCGTGCAGAACCTGTATAACGTGGCGCACAGGAGCGACGATGGGTTCATCGATGACCTCGCACGGCAAGGCATAGCTTATGTCCCGTTCTTCCCTCTTGGGGGCTTCAGTCCGTTGCAGTCATCAACGTTGGATGCAGTCGCAGCGTCACTCGGGGCCACGCCAATGCAGGTCGCGCTTGCCTGGCTTCTTCAACGATCGTCCAATATACTGCTGATCCCCGGAACAGCTTCCCTAGAACACCTTCGCGAGAATCTCAAGGCTGCAAGACTACAACTTCCTTCGGAAGCGATCGCCGATCTTGATTCGATCGGCCGAAGTCCTGGGCAGCGGGATAGATGAAAATTCCGACGTCTGTCGGACCTCCTAGCAACGAGGATTGGGTATTCGCCGTACGTGGCCGCGGTGAAATTATGATCCTCTGTTCCTATAAGTTTTGAAACACCAAGCTGGGCCAAGCCTAGCGCCCCCAAGCGAACGGCTCTATGTGTGCGTTTAGCGCTTCACGAATGCAGCGGCGAACTTCTACAGAAGCCTTTGATTTCAAGTCCAGCCGCGCGCGTGCAAACACACGGTCAATAAGACTTTTCAAGCTGGTTCGATTGATATCGTACAAGATAAAGAGCAGATGACCTTTCATTCGCGGCCCCCCATGTTTGAACTGTCGATCATCTGCTGTGCCGCTTCCACCCGTAAGCGATCCACGAACTGGCCTGGGTTCATCTTCGTCTCTCGAAGACATACGCGCGTGAAATGCCGTGGACTCATCCCGATCCGCTCGGCCTTCGGCTCATAATCTCCAGGAACCGCGCGAAATCCGATACACAGCCGGTTCCATCCGTTAATTGCGACGATTGCCAGCGTTAGGTTCATAAGCTCGTCTTCGGTAAAACATTTCCGAACCTCGTTGTAAATAGGGTCGGGAGCACGCTCGTCACTGATGAGCGTGATGGCCTCTGCTAGAGGAGTGCCGCTCTCTCGCGATCCGAGAAGAATGGCGTCTCTTTCCAGGCATTCAGCGCGTATAGCCGTTGCTCTGTTTCGCCGTGTGCACGTGCATCTTTGCTGTGCATATCAATGCAATATGCACAACCGTTAATCTGTGAGGCGCGCATCTTCACCAGGCCGAGAAGTAGCGGCTCGGCATTCCACACTTTTCGGACGTATGTCTCAAGACCGAGCATCGCCTGGAAAGCGGCCGGTACAACTTTTTGAATATCGATTCTGCATTGCATGTCTTTATCCCTTTCGTTCATTAAATTTGGTTGATTCACGTTTCCGGAAGTCCGGCGAAGTCGAAATCTGCTCGATCCAGCAACTGACGTACGAAGGAACATTAAGCAGCTCAATATGACTTCGCCGGACATGCGCCAAATATTCAACCGAAACCTGGTCGACCAAGCGAATGTTCGCCAGGTCAATCTTCACCTGTTGATTCCGGCCCAGCGCATCCCTTAACACTCGCTCGACCGACTCGCAACCGCCGGGTGTCAATCGCCTGCAACATCGATCATCAGTACGTCATCGTCGAACTCTATCGTTGTAATCTTGAGCATTGACTCTACCTGCATCTCGGCAACTCGAGTACCAAGGGGCCGCAACGCGCATCTTATTGACATAGGGTGCGTATCTATGGAAGAGCTCGAACGGTTCGTGAATTCGCGAACGTGAATTCGCGAGGCTGAGTAATGGCAGCTCGCAATGGAGCAATCTATGCCGGAAATTGATGAACCAGTACACCTCAGCCCCTACAATCTGAAGTGGCCGGCTCTCTTCGCTGACGAAGCGGAACGGATCGCCTCCGGCGTGCCCATACAAATCGCTGTAGAACACATTGGAAGTACCAGCGTTGCCGGCTTAGCGGCGAAAGCGATCATCGACATCATGGTTGGCATACAGGCGCAGCATACGGAGAGCGTGCGGCGAAGCCTTCGATCGCTGGGATACGACGACCTCGGTGAAGCTGGCGTTCCTGGGCGGCTATACTTCCGCAAACGAATACCGCACGCCTTCAATGTGCACGTGGTTCATCAGGACGGACCGATCTGGAAAAGCAACATCGCGCTGAGGGAGTATCTCCGGCACAACAGCGAAGCGGCGCGTCAATATGCCGAGGTCAAGCGATCGGCAATCGAGAGTGGAGCAACAATGCTGCTTTCGTATTCCGAATACAAACGTGAAATTGTGACCGAGTTGATTACGAGGGCGATGGATCACAGCCAAGCGAACAGGCACTAACGCTGGTTCCCCGAGGCCCGCTGGAAAAACCGATACTTGTCGATGCCGAGCCGGCGGATCTTCGATTCCAGCGTCGAGGCGGAAAGTCCGAGCCGGCTTGCTGCTCCGCGAGGACCCGCCACGCGGCCGTTCGATTCAGCTAACGCCTTTTCGATCAGTTGGCGCTCTTGCGCCGAAAGCTGATTCCCAGCTTCGTCCGATGCATTATCAGCGGCCGCAAGCGGCAGATCATCTCCGAAGATACTTGCGGAAATTCGCAACGCGCCGCCATCGGACAGAATGACCGCGCGCTCGATCACGTTTGCCAGTTCTCGAATATTTCCCGGCCAGTGATAGTGTGTAAGTGTATTGAGGGATTCCCGATCGACACGATCAATCCGTTTACCGGTGCGCTCTGCGAATCGGGCGACAAAATACTCCACCAATAACGGGATGTCTTCCCTTCGTTCCCTAAGCGCCGGGCTCTTGATCGGAAAAACATTGAGCCGGTAGTAAAGATCGCTACGGAACCGCCCCTCTGCTACTTCCTTCGCGAGATCGCGATTGGTCGCGGCAATCACACGCGCATCGGTGGAAATCGTTCGGGCGCCGCCCACGCGCTCAAACTCTGATTCCTGCAGAACACGAAGCAGCGCGACCTGCATTTCCGGCGGCAACTCCCCGACTTCATCGAGAAAGATGGTTCCTCCATTGGCCATCTCGAATCTGCCAATGCGCTGGCTCAACGCGCCAGTAAATGCGCCTTTTTCGTGTCCGAAAAGTTCGCTCGCGATCAAATCTTTCGGCAAAGCCGCGCAATTGATTTTCACCATTGCATGTTGGGCGCGCGGGGAGCGACGGTGAATCGCACGTGCCAGCAGTTCCTTTCCGGTACCCGTTTGTCCGGTGATGAGCACTGTGGTGTCACTGGCCGCGACTCGCTCCACCAGCCCACGAATCCTTCTCAGCGCCGCGGAGGCGCCGACGATTTCTTCGAACATGGCATCATGCTCGATGTCCTCCCGCAGCATTACGTTTTCTGCCTGCAGGCGGTCTTTCAGATTCCGCAGTTCCTCATATGCCAGGGCGTTTGAAACGGCAGTCGCAAGCACGCTCGACACGTCGCGCAGGATCGCCAGCTCCGGCGCAGAAAATGGGTGGACAAAGTATCGCGCGTAGTTAATGGTCCCGATGAGGCGATGGTGGACCATCAGGGGCACTTCCATCACCGTGCGCACGCCGTTGGCGCACATGAATTCCTCCTCCGAAAACTGGCGCTCCGTTTCAAGGTTTACGCGAATCATAGGATCGCCGGCAGAACACATGTGTTCCGCCGCGGAACCGTTGAAAGGTAGCGTGCGCGGCACTCGGCGATCGATCTGCGCCAGCGGCACATGAAGGGCACGCGAGGCCACCGTCTGAAAGGAATCGCCTGGAGCGATATCGGTTTTGATGGAGTAAAGCGAATGCGGGCGAACGCGATCACCCTCCACAGAAACGACCGCGATGCCGTCCAGGGGCACTTTCGGACTGAGGCATTCAGCGGCAGCTTTCAGCACTGCTGGCAATTCGAGGTGGGAATTTGCCGCCCGCGAGATCTCCAGAAGGAGCTCATACGCCTCGACCGATTGTCCCATCTGCGCCATCGTCATGTCTTATTTTTCATCATCGCGAATTCGCGAGACGGCATGAATTCGTGCCGGCCTAGGGTGAGTCCATGCCGCAGAGGATGAGTACAACTTGCGATTTATTTAGAGCTTATGTCGAGCATCCCGGGTGGTTTCCTGCGTGCCCTTACCCGAGGCGTGGTGAAAGACTGGTCGTCATTCGTGATTACGCTGGTCGCATGCTCATCACTTGCGGCGCAAACGAAAACGCCTCTTCGTCTTTCGCTGGCCGATGCCGTGAGGCGGTCGCTCGCGCAAAACCCGCAAGTGCAGATAGCGAATCTCCAGATCGCCGCGTCCCAACAGGACCGCAACATCGCCCGTTCGGCTCTCCTGCCGCAGGCCAGCCTCAATGCCGGGGACACGATCCGGCGTATCAATGTAGAGACGTTGATTGGCCGTCAAATACCTGTCTTCGGACAGGCCTCGGGACCATTCCAGGCGATTACCGCGGGCGCGGCGTTCTCGACGCCGATCTTCGATCTGCATCTTTGGAAGCAGTATCGAGCCGCCAAGGATCGCGTGAAAGCCAGCCGGGCGGACGCACAAACGCGGCGCGAGGAGACGAGCTTACTCGTTGTATCGCAATATCTCGGCGTCCTCCGCGCAATGGCCAGTGTGGATGCATCCCGATCCCGTGTCGGTCTGGCCACGGCTCTACTGGATCAGGCCCGAGCACTGCATCAGGCGGGCGTTGCAACGCGTGTCGATGAGGTCCGAGCAGAGGTGAACGTTCGTCAGGAAGAGCAACGGCTGATCGTTGCCCAAACTGACGTAGACACAGCCCTGTTCGCATTGGCGCGGCTGCTGAATGTTCCACCAGGTCAGGACATTCAGGTGACCGACACCCGGCCGTTTTCCGAAACGCCAGAGATTCCGATCGATGCAACAGTCGAAGCCGCGATTCGCAATCGGCCGGAACTCGCCGCAGCGGAATTCCGCAGGCACACAGCAGAATCCGAACGATCCGCCGCCGCCGCCGAAAGCCTTCCGTCGCTTCGCCTTCAGGGAATGTGGGATGAGGCAGGCCGGAGTCTGCCGGGAATGATTCCGGCCTACACGTACGAAGCCAGGCTTTCTGTGCCGCTCTTCACTAGCGGGCGCCTCAGGGCCGAACGAAGACGCGCTCAGATTGGTGTACAACAAGCGGCGCAAGAGGAGGCGGACACACGCAACCGCATCGCGCAGCAGGTAAAAACGAGCCTCGCCGAATGGAACGCCGCGAAAAACGAGGTGAAGGTTGCCAATGATGCGTTACGCCTTGCGCACGAAGAGCTCGACCTGGCAAGAGGCCGGTTTGCGGCGGGCGTGACAGACAACATAGAAGTGATTTCCGCGCAGGATTCTCTGGCGCGGGCGAATGACAACCAGATTGAGGCTTTGTACAGATTCAGCGAGGCTCGCGCTGCGCTGGCCCGCGCCCTCGGCCGGGTAGAGGAGACCTTTGGAAGGAGCAAATAGCATGGCAACCGTTTTAGATCCGGAAGCGCAGACGAGACAGAAAGCGGACGAGAAAGCGCCAGTATTTCGAAAAGGACCTTCGATTCGAAAAAAGATCCTCGCAGCAGCTGCGTTCCTCGCATTTGCTGGAGCAAGCGCGTGGGCGATCCGATACTGGTTGTAGGCACAGGCGCACGAGGAGACCGATGACGCATATGTTGCCGGACATGTTCATCCGGTCAGCGCTCGCGTCGCCGGCACAGTCGAAGCCGTGCTCGTGGACGATAACGAGCACGTTGAGCGTGGTCAGGTACTCGTTCGGCTCGACCCGCGCGACTACCAGGTACGGCTTGCGCAGGCACAGGCCGCGCTTGATGTCGCCCGCAGGCAGGCAGCCAGCGCCGGCACGGCAGTCGAATTCTCGAGTCAGAGTGCTGCCGCGAAGACGACGGAAGCGAATGGCGGCATCCGTTCTGCTCAGGCGGAGATCGCTGCGGCAAAAGCTTCTGTAGCCGAAGCATCGGCCGGTATATCGCGCGCTCAGGCAGCGCTTGCAGAAGCCGAGGCGAACCGGCGTCGTGCCGAGCTCGATTATCAACGCTATGCGGACCTGGTGGCGAAAGATCAGGTCTCGCGCCAGCAGTTCGACCACGCGTGTGCGGCGCTCGATGCCGCGATTGCAGCCAGGAATGCTGCCACCGAATCCGTTCGCCAGGCTGAGGCACGTGCGGTGCAGGCTCGCGAATCCGTCCGCCGCGGTCAAGCACAGTTGGTGGAAGCGCAAGGAAAGACCCTTTGGGCACGTGCCGCCGGTACCGAGACCAATGTTCACAGGCGGCAGCATGAAGCCGCTCTTGCTGCCATCGCGCAGGCCGAATCCGCTTTGGAAGATGCAAAACTGCAGCTTTCCTACACCGAGATCCGCAGTCCTGTGGCGGGTCGTGTAGGTAGAAAGGGCGTGGAAGCGGGCCAGCGGCTCCAGCCTGGCCAGCCGCTGCTCGCCATTGTGGAAGACGATCTCTGGGTGGTCGCAAATTACAAAGAGACGCAACTCACCCACATGAAACCGGGCCAGCCGGTCGAGATCACAATCGACTCCTTTCCCGAGCGCACGTTTCGTGGCCACGTTGACAGCATGTCGCCAGGAACGGGCGCTCAGTTCGCCTTGCTGCCGCCGGACAATGCAACCGGAAACTTCACCAAGATTGTCCAGCGCGTGCCGGTAAAGATTCGCTTCGACCGCGATAGCATCCGCGGATACGAGAGTTTCATCGTGCCTGGAATGTCCCTTGTCGCGGTGACTGCAGTTCGGTGAGGAATAGTTATGCAAGCCGCGAATGAACAAGTCCCGGCTCGTACCTGGATCGCAGTCATGGGCGTGCTGCTTGGAGCGTTCATGGCTGTGCTCGATATCCAGATCACGAACGCCTCACTCAAAGATATTCAGGGAACGCTCAGCGCTAGTGTCGACGAAATCTCCTGGGTTTCGACGGCCTATCTCGTTGCCGAGATCATTGTCATTCCGCTCACCGGATGGCTTTCTCGCGTGTTCTCGACGCGCTATTACCTGGTGGCGAATTCGGCTTTGTTCATCTGCTTCTCCGTGCTCTCTGGTCTGTCCAGAACACTGACCATGATGATCGTCTGGCGCGCTCTTCAGGGATTCACCGGAGGCGTGCTCATTCCGATGGCGTTCACCGTAATCCTGAATCACCTGCCCAAATCGAAACAACCCGTGGGACTCGCGCTCTTTGGGCTTACCGCCACCTTTGCTCCCTCCGTCGGCCCTCTGATCGGAGGCTGGCTGACGGATAACTATGGCTGGCCATCGATTTTCTACATCAACATCGTTCCCGGCATGTTGCTGATCACGGCCATCTGGTTCGCGCTCGACCAGGAGCCGCTTTGTATCAATGAGCTGGCTGGCGGGGATTGGTGGGGCGTCATCACCATCGCCATCGGCTTGGGAGCCATGCAAATTGTGCTCGAAGAAGGCAACCGAAAAGATTGGTTCGGATCTCCGTTCATTGTCCGGCTCACGATTGTCGCGATTGTATTCTTACTGGCTTTTCTTGTCATCGAATTTGTGCGTAGAGATCCGCTTGTTAACCTGCGCCTTTTCGGCCGCCGCAACTTCGGCCTTGGGAGCGTGGTGAATATTGTGCTTGGAATGGGACTCTACGGCTGTACGTACATCCTGCCCGTCTATCTTGGACAGATCCAAGGCTACGATGCGTATCAGATCGGTAAAACTGTCATGTGGATGGGTCTGCCGCAGTTGTTCATCATTCCGCTGGCGCCGCGGCTGATGAAGCACATCGATTCGCGCATGTTAATCGGCTTTGGCGTTGTGATGTTTGGCGCCAGTTGCCTGATGATGACGCACATGTCGGCGCTGAACGGCTACGATCAGTTTCGCTGGCCCCAGGTGGTGCGCGCAATCGGTCAGCCGTTTATCATCATTCCGCTCTCGGCCGTAGCTACCGCGGGCATCGCAGCCGGAAAGGAAAGCGGTTCGGCGTCGGCGCTCTTCAACATGATGCGCAATATCGGAGGCTCGATCGCAATTGCCGCGCTTGCTACGATCCTGACCAATCGCGAGCATTTCCATTCTGCGAGAATCGGTGAATCGGTTTCGCTGTTTGATTTCCGAACTCAGGAGCGCCTCATCCACGCAACAAGCAGCTTTTCGGCCAGCGGCGCCGACGCATGGACGGCCGGCTGGCAGTCGATCCAGGTGCTTGATCGAATCGTAAGGCGGGAAGCGTTCGTGATGGCATTCAATGACTGCTTTTATCTGATTGGCTTGGCGTTGTTGCTGAGTGGAGTTGTGATTCCGTTCTTCCGGCGGGCAAAGTTGGCTGCTGGCGGCCCTGTTCACTGATATGTCCAAACTCACCGATACCGTACGCCTTTCGCGCATCGCCACCAAGGGAATTCATCTCCATGTCGCAGAAGCAGGACCTCTAAATGGGCCGCTGGTCTTTCTTCTGCACGGATTCCCCAAATTCTGGTATAGCTGGCGCAACCAGATCCAGCCCCTTGCGTCTCGCGGGTTCCGCATTATTGCGCCTGATCGACGCGGTTATAACGTCGATTTTTCAGCCACATGGCGTATGACTCAAACCTTGCGATAACCCCGCTCCTGTAGCACCCACGTATTGCCATCCGGATCGCAGAAGTCAGCAAAGCTGGCGTAGTCCCCGCGTGTGGGGTCGAGCCCGGGTGCGAAACTTCCGTCCCAGGCTCCAATCGGCATCTTATGCCGGATCTCACTGACTTCGACGCCGCGTTCAAGAAGGCGGCTCCGCGCGGCCCCGAGATCCGTAACGACGGGATAGATGTTGCGAACTGAACCGGCGGGCGCGTCGGTTAATCCGTTACCGATCTGGATCGAGCAACTCGAGCCCGGTGGGGTGAGCTGTACGACACGGAAACTGTCGTCCGACGCATAATCGACATCGAGCGTGAAGCCGACCTGATCGACATAAAATCGCAGCGCTCGTTCCACATCGCTCACGGGCAATATAATCACTTCAACTGAAAACGTTGGCGCTTCCATGCTTGTTCTCCTCTGGTACGATGAATGCCTCCTCTTGGTTTCTACGGGTCGGAATTTGTTTGACATTTTCGATTGCAGTACAGACGACTGGCGAGTATCCCCCCTGGCGTGCCCTGCTTGAGGCGATCGATGTTCTTGCCGATTTCAATGAGCGCTATGCCTGAAAATAAGGAAACCGCAGATCGGCTGGCTGCATATTCGGATGCGGTGTTTGCCGTGATTGTCACCATCATGGTATTGGAACTCAAAGCGCCGGAGCAGGCAGCATTCTACAATCTCTGGCCTCTGTGGCCCACAGTCATCAGCTACGTAGTAAGTTATCTCTTCATCGCCATAATTTGGATCAACCATCACTACCTCATGCGGTTCGTAGGCGCTCCCGGCTTGGGATTGATATGGATCAACTTCATACACCTCTTCCTCGTGTCACTGCTGCCGTTTGCGACCTCGTGGATTGCGCGGACCCGGCTCGCATCGTCTCCCATGATGTTTTACGCAGGACTGTTCGTCTGCATTGATATCGCTTACAACATCTTCGAGCGCCAGATATTGACGCGTACAGACTCGACGCAAGTGTCCGCGCATACCCGGCGCATGGCGAGACGCCGATCAATCGTTGTCCTTGCGAGCTTTGCGGCGGCTACGCTAGTTGCCTTTGCTGCGCCACGCATTGCCTTCGGGCTGATATGTTGCGCTCTGATCCTCCATTTGCGGCCGGAAGCCGCTCCTGGCAAGTGGCTGTAAAAACGACGGGCCGCTGTCACAAATCAATCTCGAACAGGCGGATTGTTCGCGGCCGCAAGACTGTTCGATCTGCAAGGCGGGCCGGAGTTGTGCCTTTACCCCGCAATCTTCGGCGCCACATTTCGTCAATCGAAAGCGGCCCCGGCCCTTGAAACGCGAGTATCAGGAGTGCCGCAAAGTACAACAGATCGAGTTCATAGCCGACGGGACCGAACCGGGCGCCGGAAGCGGAAACACTCAGCAGCTTCACGGAGCTGAATCCGTATGGCAAATGAACCTTCACCATGGCCACGAGCAAAACGAAAGCGGTGGGAATGCTCGCCCAGAGCACAAAAGCTCCGACCAGTAGAGCCAATCCTCCGACTAGCTCTGTGCCGATAGTCAGCCATGCCGCTATGTGTGGCAGCGGCACGCCAAGTTGCTGCAAAGTGCCGGCAAATCCATCTGGACCTCTCGATAGCTTTGCGAAGCCGTGTTCGACAAAGCCACACCCGACGAGGATGCGCATAGGAAGGACAGCCCAACGAGCAATTTCAAATCGTTCCACAAATTTTCCTTGCGTTATTGTTCGTCATAGATCGATGACCACGTCCCGTAGGGGTTGTGAGCAACAAATGAGTACGTTCCCTTCGGCAGGCATATCGAGCGGCTCCGGTCCGTAGACGACCGCCCCCGAAACCAAGCCGCTCTCACAGTTGTGACAAACACCGGTTCGGCACGACCAACGGGCCGGGACATCGCACGCTTCGGCGAGTTCCAAAATGCTCTGGTACTTCGACGCGTTCCAGTGTGCCGCAATGCCACTGCGTGCGAATGACACTAGCGGACCCGTCTTGGCATCGTCTATCGGCAAATGTGGATCTCGTCTCACTGAGCCGACAACGCCAGGAGTCATCGGCTCACTGCCGCTAAAGAGTTCGACGTGAATCTGTTCCGGGGACACGCCCGACGTGGCGAGCGCTTCTTTCATCTCCGCCATAAAACGAGTCGGCCCGCAAAGATACACGTCGGCCTCTCGCGGGATGCCGATCTCATCGAGCACTGATCGCGATAGATGACCGGCAGAGTCAAAATCCTCAGCTATTTTGTCGCGCGCGGCCGGCCTGCTGTAACAAACGTAACTGCGAGCACGCGGGAGTGCGAGCATGAGGCGGCGGACTTCGGCCGCGAACGGATGATGCCCCCGATCGCGCGCTGCATACACCCACAAGACCTGCCGTTTCGAACGCGCCGCCGCCAATGCATGCAACATTGCCAGAACAGGTGTTGCCCCGATCCCGGCGCTGAGCAGCAGCAACGGCCGCTCGCTCGTTCGCAGAACGAAACTTCCGCGCGGCGAGCTGACGTCGAGGGCGTCACCCACGTGAACGTGGTCCCGCAGCCACGTTCCGGCTGCCCCATTCGGCTCAACCTTGACGCTGATTCGATAGTAATCCGTCAAAGGAGGCCCTGACAGCGAAAAGCTGCGAAAAACTGGCGGGCGGCCGAGCGTTGTTTGGAGGCGCAATACCACATACTGGCCGGGCAGAGCCGCTGGTAGCGGCTGCCCGTCCGCACTCTGCATCATCAGCGAGAGGACGTCGGCAGACTCGTGTTCGACCGCTGTGACTCTGAGCGGCCGAAAGCCTGGAGTAGCCGGATGCCAAGCTGCAGGTGGGGCGAGCCCCGCATTCCCGCTCCGTCCGGCAGTCGTTTGACTCTGCAGCAATGCCTGAAAGGACGAGCGCCATCCAGGCGAAAGCGCCTCGATCTGCAATGCACGCTGCAGTTGGTCACGGGGATGTTCGGATGAATAGAGAAGCGCGTTGATCTCAGCGACTGTCATGCGCTCCTTCGCCTCTCCGACTTTCTTGATTTCGTCGCCGGCTTCCACCTCGCCTTCCTGCAAGACCCGGAGGTAGAAACCCGGTCGTCCGCTCGATGTCAGCAATGCCGGCATTCGGGGCTCGTCCATCCGGATACCAACTCGATAGCAGGTGACGCGAGGTTGCGTGATCTCGAACACCGCGCTGCCGATCTGATAACGGTCTCCAATGCACACGGCATCATCCGCCAATCCTTCGATGGTGAAGTTCTCGCCGAACTGTCCGTGGACGAAGTCCGTTCTCTTGAGCTGCTCCTGCCAATGACGATACGACTCGATCTGGTACACGAAGACGGCGCGCTGCTCACCGCCGTGCCCTGCGAGATCGCCTTGACCATCTCCGTCGAGATTCAACCGTCTGAGTCGGCACCGGCCGCGCACGGGATCCTTCCAGATCGCGGTGTGCACAGTGCGCCCTTTCCATTCGATGTCCCGAGGAAGTCCGACGTTTACGGATAAAAGTCGAGCCATGGTGCTCCTCTACGGCTGCTTGACCGTAACTTCCTCCACGTCGAGGTCCCGATCGGGGCCGTGCGGAATCACAGTCTGGCCTGGCTCAAGATGGATCGTATTTCCGTCGATCTGTACCGAAACGACATCGGGCTCAAACGACACCCAGTTCGAGATACGGTCGACCTGAGAATAGGCTTCAGGGTATGACCATGCCGCCAGATGCGTATCGCCGATGTCGTAGTAGCTGCACAACCCTTTATAGGGACAAAAGGTCTGATGCTGAACTGGCGTCAGCGCCGAGTCATCAATGTCCGCGCGTGCAACATACCAGCGCGGCGCGAAACCCGATTCGTACAGGACCAGCGGCCGCTTCGTATCGGCGATGGTGCGATCACGATGACCCACAACGAGCCGACGCGAAGACTGGCGGATATCGATGCGGTGATAACTATCGGCGGCATGACCCACAATCCGCTCGTCCTCTTCGTAGAAAGCGTCCATGGCGGGCCACGCGAACGCGACGCGCCCTGCGAGTTCGCTTGCGTACTTTGGGAGCTCGATGTGCTGCCATCCGCCTCGCGGTGCAGTTTTGTCGGCTGCCCGTACGATGTACCAGGATGTGAGGCCAAGATCACGATGCCAGGTGGTGTGCTCGATGCGTTCCAGAGTGCTTGGAGCGATATCGCTCTCTGGAAAGTAGGCCATCGGATAATGGCCGGGTTCGAACAGCAGAAGCACATGTTCGCTATCGGCGATCCACTGGCCGCCGAAGCGCACCCGCATCCGCCGGCGTAGTGGCTCGGCATATAACAATCTGTCGGGCAGCGGCTCAGGCACGAGGAATCGCCCGATTGCGCCCGGTGAGAGCGGACCTTGTTGCCAGGACAGTCCCATTTCTTCTCCTATGCTATCGGGGTTCGGCCCCATCTCTTAGATGGACTGCGCACAACGCCCCCCAGACGGGCTGTGCGTTCAAACGTAATCAATTGTTTTGCAAGTTGGACTAAGTCAGGCGCAATGCAATCCGGTTGAGGCAACCCGTCTACGGTAAGGGGTGCATTTCCCGATCGCGCCAGGAGCGCCGCCGAGTAACCTGCACTCTGCGCGCCAATTGTGTCCCACACATGCGATGCGACCATGCACAGCGAACTTACAGGAGCGTCCAACATAGATGCGACCATCTGATACACCTTCGGCGCGGGTTTGAACTGCTGAACGGAATCGACACTGAACTGACGTTCAAAGAAGCGTGCAATACCTGCACGCTCCAACGGACTACCCCGCGGGTGAGTGGGCGAATTCGTTAGCGTGACGAGCCGGAATCCTGCGTCCTTCAAAAGAGATAAACCCGGTGAGACATCCGGGTGCGCGGGCATATTCAGCATGCGCGTTTTCAGCTCATCCATGTCGCTTGAATGAATATCCACGTTGTGGATCTCGGCAAGCATCCCCAAGACGCCCTGCCCTAAGGCAAAAAAGTCTTGGTACAGGCCGGAAAGCGTCACGACCCCGGAGTAAAGGACCAATTGACCGAACCATTCGCGAAGGACCCGGGCATCGCCGAACACGCGCGCAAAGAGCGGCGCCATAGCGTCGATATCCAGAAGGGTCTCGTTGACGTCAAACACAAGAATTGACGGTCTATCGTTTTGTTTACGAGGATTTTCTGGATTGGAAAGAATCATTCGTCATGTGCCAATACGCTGCTTAGGCGATACGCAAGTTTCCCCTAATTTGTTTAGTAACCGTCGGCTTGAAACCGCTGGTGTGCGCGGTGGTCAATATTTTCAAAGCCATCGATCGACCCAGCAGAGGTAAGTCTGAAGGTGTCCTGCTTCAGCAGGTAAAACGATACAGCGAGCAGAACCACATCCTTCATCAGAAACGCAACGTTCCCGACCATGGCGGGAAATCCGCCTGCCGACGCCGCCCAGCCATCCGGCATGAACGGAATGATTGTGATCGTACATAAGAACGTGAAAACTGACCCCAACGCACCGAGTACGCCGAGCTTCTTGTTTCAGAACCCGGCAAACAACAACGCTCCAAACAGCCATTCCGAAACGCCTAAAAAATACGTGGCTCCTTTCACGCCGAAGACAGGGTACATCCAAAAGATGAGAGGGCCATGCGTAAAGAACGGGATAAGGCCCTTCGCTTCGTAATCGAACCACTTCTGATAGCCGAAAAAGAAGTAGATGATCACCATCGACGCCCGGAGGAAATGATAATCGACGTCCTCCTTAAGAAGGCCCATCCTGACTAGCGTTTTAATCAGAACAGCCACGTTTTTACTCCCTCATTGAAAGATTTCGTCCTGAACACGGTTTGAGCTACGAATGGTAGATGTGGGCGCAGAAGAGAACAGAATAAGCCCTTTGACAAGAGCCGGGTGCGGGCAATCACCTCACTCCAGCTCGATCCATCTGCCCAGGCCCCATGCGCAACGACTACCGTCACGTTATCGAAAGATGTCATCGGGTTGATTCCTTATGCACGCGCTGGTGCTTGCGACGGCATCTGAGATTTGCCAAGAAATTGCTTCATCCGTTCCGCGATGAAGTCGGACGAATCCTCCAGGGCAAAATGCCCGGTATCGATCAAGTGCAATTCGGCATCGGGAATGTCCCTCTGGTAGGCCTGCGCCCCTTCCACTGTGAAGAAGGGATCATTGATTCCCCAAACGATCAGCATTCGCGGCTGTTTCGCACGAAAGTACTCGTGCCATCTCTCATATAGCGCGACATTCGATTGGTAATCGTGAAACAGGTCAAGTTGAATCATGTCATTGCCGGGCCTGTCGAGAAAGAACTGATCGACCGTGTACGCATCAGGACTGATCAGGTCCGGTTCTTTTACTCCATGCGTGTATTGAAAAATTGTCGTTTCTCTTGTAAGTAAGGCTCGAACGGACGCCTCTGTTGCTGCTGTTCGTTCCTTCCAGAACGGTTTCATGGCATTGAAACCTTCACCGATACCCTCCGCATAGGCATTGCCGTTCTGTACAACGATTCCTTCAATGGCGTCCGGGTGACGTGACGCAATGCGATACCCGACAGGAGCGCCATAGTCCTGCACGTAGATGTTGAACTTTTTCAAGTCGAGTTCATCGAAAAGGAGCTTTTCAACATGCTCGGCTAAATTATCGAACGTATATCTGAACTGTGTCGCCTCTGGAGCGTCGCTGTAGCCAAAACCAATGTAGTCGGGTGCGATCACGTGAAACCGTTCCGAGATTTTTGGAATCAGCTCACGAAACATATGTGATGAGCTGGGGAAACCGTGCAAAAGTACGATGGTCGGTGCGTTCTTACTGCCTGCTTCGCGATAAAAGAGCTTTCGTCCGCTCACAGAGCCGTAATGATAGGTCGTCATGGAACATCCTTCTCTGTAAAAGAGGGCAACTACCGTGCCGAACGGTAAGGCATTCAGCACATTGACGATATCGACGCTGGCTCTGACGAACTTGCGACGGGCATCCGACTCTGACGGATCGCTGTCAAATACCCGTCGCAGCGAGTGCCTCTACCCACGGCCGTGGAAGCGCGCCTAGGAAGGCCGTCTCGGCGAACCGTCGTGCGTGTTGGTGACCCGATTGATGCCGAGCTTTTGCATGCGGTAAAGCAAAGAGGTGCGCTTCATTCGCAAACGCTCGGCCGCGCCATTTCGGCCACCGATCACCCAGTTGCTCGATTCCAGCGCACGGATAATCTGATCTCGCTCCACCTCCGCAAGGCCGTTGAGCACGAGTTTCTGTTCGCGGTGCGCAGGGGACGGTTCTAACTCGCCAACAGGCGCACGGAGTACCGAATCAGGCGAGAGAATCACCGCTCGTTCGATGAAATTCTGCAGTTCACGAATGTTTCCAGGCCAGCCGTAGCGCACGAGCGCGTCCATCGTCTCGGTCGGGATACGCTCGATGTTTTTATTCATTCGTTGCGAAAACAGCGCAGTAAAGTGCCGTACGAGTTCCGGAATGTCTTCCGTGCGCTGCCGCAGTGGGGGAACATGAATCGGAAAGACCCTCAGCCGGTAGTACAAGTCTTCGCGAAACGTCGACTGCTTGACCATGGCGGACAAATCGCGGTGCGTCGCTGCGATCAGCCGGACATCCACTTTGTGGGTCCGGTTGCTACCGAGCCTCTCAAATTCCTGCTCTTGTAGAACGCGAAGCAATTTCGCCTGCAGTTCCAGCGGGATGTCGCCGACTTCGTCCAGAAACAGCGTTCCTTTGTTCGCCAATTCAAAGCGTCCGACTTTCTGTGCAATGGCTCCCGTGAAGGCTCCTTTTTCATGGCCGAACAGTTCGCTCTCAAGAAGCCCCAGCGGAATTGCCGCGCAGTTCAGTTTGACAAAGGCTCGTTGCCGGCGGCTGCTGAGATGGTGGATGGCGCGCGCAATGAGTTCCTTTCCGGTTCCGGTCTCGCCCTGAATCAGCACGCTCGAATCCGTAGGCGCCACCACGGATACGAGGCTCAGCGCGGCCTTCAAAGCCGGGCCATGGCCGACAATGGCGCCAAACTCGGCACGAATTTCCTCTTCAAGGTAGACTCTTCGCTCTGTCTCTCTGTTCTTTTCCTCGGTTGTCCGTTCGTAATCCAGCGCGTTCTCTATGGCAATCGCTACCTGGCGGGTTACTTGTTCGAGAAACGCAAAGTCATCTTTCGAAAAGGCACGTTCCGACCGGCTTAGCGCCGACAATACGCCCACCACCCCGCTTCGGCCGATGAGAGGCAGTTCGCAGCCGGACTTCAGACCTTCGGCCATGATCTGCTCAAAGAACCGCCGCCCTTCTTCATTTCCGAAGCTTTCCGGGTCGTGGCGCATCTCGAAGAGGCTATCAATGTGTTCACTTTTGCCCGTCCGAAAGGCCTTCCCGCAGACCGATCCTTGAACGGGCACGCTGGCGCCATCGCAGATTGAGCCGCGAGCCTCGGGATTGTACAAAACGGTGGCCCGCAACTGCTTCCGATCAGCCTGCGGCAAGAGTAATGCGCAGAAGTCACAACGCGTGACACTCAGCAGATTTGTCGAGAGCGCCTCTACCAAACGACGAAAGTCCAGCTTTGAGGTCATGCTGTTCGTAATTTCCAGAAGCAGATGTAGTCGGTCGCGTTCGTGACGGAGTTTTTCTTCATTGAGCTGGCGCTCGATGGCGATCCCGGCAATGTGGCCAGCATTCTCAATCAACTGCCGATCCTCAAGAGAGGGCGTACGCACTTCACGATAAAGAATGGCGAACGTCCCCAGCACCTTCCCATTGCCTGCAAATAATGGCTGTGACCAGACCGCGCGAATCCCATATGGCAATACCAAATCACGATAGTCATCCCAGATCGGGTCATTGAGGATATCGCTGACATAGACCGGCTCCCCGCGATAGGCAGCGGTACCGCAGGATGCGCCTTTCGGACCAATACACATCGGTCCCACTTGAGGGCCGAATCCGGGAAGGCTGGGGGCGGCTGCGCAATAGAGTTTCGTGCCGCTCTCGTCTGGAAGCCAGATGGTACACAGTGTGCCATCTCCCCGAGATTCAACCGATCGCGCAATGATCATAAGAACTTCAGGTAATGGAGATCCTGCCAGAATCAATTTCAGTAGATTCAGTACGGACTCTGTCGAAAACAGGCCCGACCCATTCTGCGAGATCTCGATTCCCGATACAGGTTCGCTGCGGCATTCTCTTGCTTGGTTCATTCAGCCTTCTGGCTTTAATTTTCTCAACTTCGGACGCTGTTGACATGATCGGAAAGGATGCTTGTAATTAGGGGGACCCGTCGTGGCGGATTCGCAGCCGCAGGTAAATCCTTTGCTGTGGAAGGCAATCGAAGAAAGGCCTGATTCGGCTTCGGTAAAGGCCCGGGAACGGATTATCGAACCACACGATTATGGAGTTCACAATGGCGTGGGGAAAATTTTGCGTATCAAGTGGCCGGGTCGAGCACCACGAGCTACCGAACTGGAGATGGCTGGAGGAAAATTCGATGTACGAGATCGAACTACTGAGCGAGGGTTCGCGGGCAGTCGCCCGCTAATTCGGGCGAGCATCACAGGTGGGAAAAGCTGTTCATCCGAGTGGAACCGGATGACAAGCGGCGAAAATAGTCACTTCCGCTGTCAGGCAGAGCGGCGCTGCTGAAGCTCGGAAGACGAAGCGATGTTTCAATCGACAGCATTTTCCTCCTCCCTCGCGAGGCGATACAATCTCCCAAGCCGTTTGCTGCAGAAATTCAGTGCCTGTTGAGTTGCTGATGCCATTCTTAGATTCGCCCCGATTGGTATACACTGTTCCGAGTACCTTGCCGCGTACTAGCCAAAAGTGAGGAGGGACTAATGCCGCCTGCGCTGACGTATCCTGGCGTGTACATTGTGGAAGCTCCCAGTAGCGTACACACGATTACGGGAGTCGCAACTTCCATTGGCGCATTTTTCGGCCAGGCCACAATGGGCCCCATTAACAAGCCAATCGAGTGTTTTAGCTACTCGGATTATGTGCGCGCGTTTGGCGCGGCTGTCCCCGGTGCAAACCTTGCGCAGAGCGTGCAGGAGTTCTTCAACAATGGCGGTTCGGACTGCTTTATCGTCCGTCTGGCGGACGGGGCACAGCCGGCGCAAATCGCGCTGCGCAGCATCAGCGGTCAATCGGTACTGAATCTGAGCGCCTCCTCGCCTGGGCTATGGGGCAACGGACTTTCGGTTACCGTCGACTACAACACGCCATGGCCGGAGATCACTTTCAATCTGCAGGTGAAGTACAGCAGCAACGGAATGGTGGTGCAGACCGAGTCATTTGCGAACTTGTCGATGGATCCTGCCGCGCCACGCTACGCGCCCACATTCATCACCCAGTCCTCTCAATTGCTGACGGCTTCTCCGGGAGCGGTGACCGCAACTGCTCTTCCACCAGGCTCGAGCGAAGCCCGGGGACTTGCCGCCGTGGCGGCGGGTGGCTGGAACAGTGCGATTGCCGGAGTGTGGCCCGGGCCAGCCACGAATGACCTGGGCGTGTTCCAGATCAGCGTGGACGGGGGATCGTGGACCCCGATCAACCTGAGCAAAGCGGCGCTGATCGCGGCCGGGCCCGGCGATGCGGGCACCTTCACGTATATTCAGAACACAATAAATGCCGCATTGCCTGCGGGCAGCAGCGTCACCGCCGGCACAACGGCAGGCGGCTTTCTCGCCATCACCTCCGCAAAGAGCAGCGTTCAAGTGCGGCCGGGGCCGCCCGGTAATGATCTCGCGTTGCCCCTTATGCTCGGCACGACTCAGGGCGGTATTGAAACTGGACAGTTCGCCGATCTTCGGCCCGTACCCAACGGTATCTTCTTTGCAGGAGACGCGACAACCGGCGCAATTGAGGCGGCGATGGATGCACTGGCGGGCGCAAACCTGACTGACGTAACCAGCGTTACCATCAACGGAATTTCAAAACCGCTGAACCTGACCGGCGGCGGACCTCTGTTCTACCAGGGGGGAGGCGGACCGAATGACGCCGACGGCGTTCGTGAAAAACTGCAGCAGATCGCCAATGCAATTAACAGCGGGCTCCCGGGTTTTCAGGCCACCGTTGCGGGATACCGATTGTTCGTGCAGAACCTGAATCCCGCTTCTGCGCAAGCAATCGATACATTTTCGATTTCACCGGGCTCCGGAAGCGCGGCGCAGTTTAAGGGCGGCTTCCAGGCGAACGCCGCCAGTTACACGCTCGGGATTGCGACCTCAGGGACTTATTGGGCAGCTCTGCTGCCTCTGGCGAGTGACGGAAACCCGCCAACGCAAACCAACTATCTGGGCAGCGAACTGGACCGTACCGGCTTTTACGCGCTGGATTCCGTGGACTTATTCAACATCATGGTAATTCCGGGCGACGGTATTTCCAGCGAAACCGAATGGCAGGCCGTCCGCGCCAACGCGGCCATTTATTGCCAGAGCCGGCGCGCGTTTCTGGTGCTGGATGCGCCGGTTGGCTGGACCAAAAACAACTTGCCCTTCGTGCAAGCTTCGGATGTACAGGCGTTTCGGGCCGCTATCGGTAATGTCGATATCAACTGCGCTGTTTACTATCCGCGGGTCCAGATCAACGACAACGGAACACTGCGTTATATCGGAGCATCGGGCATGGTGGCAGGCTTATATGCCGCCACAGACGCTTCACGCGGCGTCTGGAAGGCGCCGGCCGGAACCAATGCCGCACTCGCCGGTGTCACGGATCTGGAGGTGGTCCTCACAGACAAGCAGAACGGACTTCTCAATCCGCTGGGCGTGAACTGCCTTCGCCGCATGGCGTCGGGTTTCGTTGTGTGGGGTGCTCGTACCGTCGCAGGATTCAATAATTCGGGAGACAGCGAATGGACATATGTTCCAGTACGCCGAATGGCGCTGTTCCTTGAGGAGTCACTTTATCGCGGAACGCAGTGGGTGGTCTTCGAACCGAATGATGAGCCGTTGTGGGCGCAGATCCGGATGAACATCAATGCGTTCATGATGAGTCTTTACCGGCAGGGTGCATTTGCCGGGGCGACCCCCAGCAAAGCCTTCTTCGTGAAGTGCGATTCGGAGACGACCACGCAGGCCGATATCGATCAGGGCATAGTCAACATCGTGGTGGGATTCGCGCCGCTCCAACCCGCCGAATTCGTTGTGATCACGATCCAGCAGATTATGGGAAACCTTACATAGAGAACGGAGTGAGCGATGCCGAACGGATTTCAGGTTAACGCAAACCGCATCGATCCCTATAAGACATACAAATTCCAACTCAAATGGGACGGCAAGACCGTGCTTGGCGTGATGAAGGCGAGCATGCTGAAGCGCACTACGAATGTAATTACCCACCGCAGCGGGGGCGAAAACAGCGTGGACCACAAAACTCCGGGGCGCACGACCTACGACGCCGTCACACTTGAGCGCGGCATAACGTGGGATCTGGAGTTTGAGAACTGGGCCAACAAGGTCCACCCGTATGCCGGCGACACTGCAATGGATCTGGCGAATTTTCGCAAAGAATGTGCCCTCGAAGTGCTGAATGAAAAAGGGCAGGTAGCAAGGCGTTTTTTTCTGCATGGTTGCTGGGTGAGTGAATACCAGGCGCTTCCCGCACTGGATTCGAGCGCCAACGCGATCGCAATCGAGTCAATCAAGCTAGAAATGGAAGGCTGGGAGCGTGATGTCAGCGCCACCGAGCCCAACGAGGTCCAGTAACATCAGGACTTATTTTTCAGGTTCCAACAGCTTTCCACCCGTCTGTATTCAAAGAGATGGCCACCGCGAGAGGAGGAATCATGTCAAGGAACGACGCTTTTCCCGTGCTGCCGCACTGGCTCACTTCAGAGAAGAAGAATGTGCCAGCAAAACTGCGGCCTTTCGGGACTGCAGCCGAGGACCTGGCTGTCAATTTTCGCATGGCGCGGCGTCCGGAGCTGATTAGTGAACTCCTTGTGCTTTGCGCGTTGACCGCTGACGACGAGGCAATCAATCAACAGTTTCTACTTGATTTGCCGGTCAGCATGCGGATTTGCGCTCTGATGACGTTGGCTGCGGTTTCCGATTCGAGCGCGTTTTCCTGGCAGGTTCAATGCAGCGCCGCGGCTTGCGGGCAACAGAACGAGTTCGACCTCACTGCAGAGCAGATCACCTCTCTGGCGGCGGAGCAACTGGAGAAGGAAATCCTTTCGACCGTGATCGATGGAGTGCGGGCTGAATTACGGCGGCCGACAGGACGCGACCAGATGTGCTGGCTGACGCAATCCGCTGCAACTTTGGGTGAAGCGATGGTTCAATCGGTCCTTGTGAGTCCGCCGTTAGATGCACTTCTAGCGGATGGCCAGAGCTTCGACTCGATCGCGCTCAAGATCGATGAGGCAATGGATGCATTCGATCCATTGCTGAGCCTTCACGTGAATGTACTCTGCCCGCAATGCGGTGCATCTACCGAAGTCTCGCCGGATCTGGCGGGCGCGGCACTCGAACGCCTCTCGCGCGCGCAGCGTGTGGCCATTGGTGACGTGCACCGCCTGGCTTCGCATTATCACTGGAGCGAAAGCGAAATCATCCGGCTTCCGCAATGGCGACGTGAAAGCTACCTCGAGATGATCGAGGCTGGAGCCTGAACTGAACCTATGCGCTATTTTTCACAGCTTGCGCGCGAAACGAAGGCCCGGGTGATTCCTGCGCGTCAGCCTGCGTGGCTGCCGCCGATTGCACAAGTTATGCAGGAGGGCGTGCCTGAATGGCCGGCTGAAGCGTCCGCTAGCAGAGTGGATTCGAAATCCGGACAAAGCGCTCGTGCTCCGGAGTTGAGTGCAGATCGTCCTGTGCGTAATCGCGAATCTGCAGATAAAAACGCGGAAATGAATCCGGCCCCGCGGCCATTTCCGTTGCAGGCTGAATGGAAGACGGAAGGATCGCGCGAACGCGTGATGGTTGAAAAGCATTTCCACCAGGAACTGGCTCTAACCCTTCAAGCGCGGAATTCCGCCGGCATGCCTGAGCCGATATCGGTTGCGCCTCTGGAATCGCCTGATCGTCACGAAGTTGAGAATTCAAAGACAATCGCGATGCCGCAGCGAGTGGAATCGATTACGCCAGTGGGCCAGCAGATGAAACCGGTAACCTTGCAGGACGCCATTTCCGAAATTACACGCCGTCAGGACGAGTTCGAACGCAACTACCGGGCGAAAGGGACGCTCTCCGAAGTCGGATCATTACCGGACACGCTGCGGGCAGAAGTGCGGCCGGAACCGGAAACAGAAGTAGTGTCATTGGACATTGGCTCGATTGTTGTGCAGGTCGCGCCGGAACCGCCGGCGGTGAAAGCTCCTCCGCGGCCAGCAGCGAAACGGCCGTCCCAGGAAAAT